>JGI20133J14441_1000397_pt1 | contig 41466 bp, 32 predicted proteins | sample RS3BMetagenome_FD_14441 | JGI IMG/M metagenome (IMG submission 14441)
ACGCAATATCGTGGTTTTCGAGCCATTGGAGCATTCTACGCCCAACGCCATCATCTGTCAATACTAGTCACGTCCCCGTTTCACTTCTCGGAACTGTCACTTCGGTAACCGTAATGTCCTGCCAGGCCGAGCCATCGGCCGTCAGACTCATCGACATCGCCCCGGCCGCGGTTGCGGATATGCGGCCGCCGCTGCTGATCGCCGAACCGGCCAGTTCCGCCATCGCATTGATGGTGATTGCGCTTGCCGCCTGAAGCTGGGCATTGATATTACCGATAGCCGATAGCCGATAGCGTCACATTGGTCAGCATGGCCCGACAATCGGCTGGGTCACAACAGGACGCCGTACGGCGATTTTTCAAACGCGGCCGGGCGTTCGCGACTGAAATTGTATCACTTATCACCATAATTCCATGTTATTCGCCCCTTTGCAAACCGTTCGAATCGCCTTTATAATGATAATCAACAGCCCTACAATCGGCTGGGCCAGAATATCATGATCGTTTCTCCTTAGTTGCGAGTTCCGCTCTCGCTTGCCAAATGGGATCGTCGGGAAATGGGATGACCACAGCTGTGGCGGAACGATCTCGAATGCGTTGTGTTGTAGCTGCGGAAACATCGCGATCCTCAGTCAGTTCATTGATATCCTGTTCCTGACGAATCAACTCTCCCAAAATCAGTCGGTGCTGGGCCATGCCGGTCGACCATTGTTGCCTTTCAGCAAAGTCGAGCCCCTTCCCCAGCAGAGGTTTCAGCAACTCGGGAGTTTGCGGATCAGCATGACCGAAATAAGCGACCCAAAGATAAATTGTGTCGGTGGTCATTCTGGCGGCCGCCACATCTGGTTCAATTCCGTCACACTCGCATAACGAAAGTGAATCCCATATTGTCTCGAAAGCATTCAGACAAAAACTTGTGGATTCTTCGCTGTGGCGTTCGGTGTCCGGCAACAAAGGATTCAATCGTTGTTCCCAATATTGCAGTCGTCCGGCTTGATTCTGGCCAGAATCAAGCCAATGCCAAACCTCTGCCAGTGCCATATCTGCGGTCTGGTCTGGTTGCAAACGTGCCTCCTTCCGAAAATGTCCCACCCACGGCAAAAGTCGCTGAGCGCAGCTGGCTGCAAACGTCACATGGCCACGATGACTAAGAACAGACAGCCGTTCCGTCAATTGTTGATTGTATTGAGAATTGTATATTAGCAATTAGAAATCTCCAGCAATACCTGCTACGGTAACTGTAAACCAAGGGAAAGAAGCTGATTAACACAATCGTTACAGAAGTTTCGGCTGGCACCGACAGCTATAATCTGTGAAAAACCCTTCGATTGCAAATACTGAATAGCATCGATTTCTGCGTGAATACCTGCGGTTCCATCTATCGGTTTTTCAAATAACAATAAGCCAATTTGCTGCTCGTCACGCAATACTCTTTCTGAAGAACCAACTGCAGTCATGATTTCACCCGCTTCATTCTTTCCGACTGCCACTGCCACGGTTGTCGTCCGCCGGGTGAAGGCGTTTTTTGCCAAGTTAAGAATTTCCGTCGCCCGCTGGGCCAAATCTTCCGCACCGACTGTAAATGCTGTACCGCAGTTATTATGCACCCACACCGCATCAAGCAACGAGCCGGACGTGCTTCCGGTTGTACCATTATTTCCAAAGCCCGGCGTTCTTCAATTGTCAATGCAGGTTATTATCGCCGCTTCCGCCGTTGTGGTAAAGCGCTCAAAGCGCCGCCCGACCGTTACTGGTTGCAGTGACGTGAAGTCCACCACAAACACGAAGGGATTCGCGGGTTGAGCTATCCCGATCTGGGTTAAGTTGGGAGGTTATCGGGACAAGCCACTTTGCAATTAGCGGCTGTCAGCATAGCCGGGTGCCTTAGAAAGCCAATGAGCAATCGCTTTTTTCGCGTGTTCGTCCGATTTCGTCCGATTGATCCTCCACATCATGTTCTCCGCAATCGTCGTGGCAGCCATTTCCATCCCGGCGGTAAAACCCGTTACCACGGGCCGGTTCTTATCTGCGTAGTCAGGATGGCCAGTTCCCCACGCCAACCCTCGCAAATTGCGGACAAAGGCTTCGCCCAGATAATAACCGGCCCGAAAAATGAGCACCTTCGATGGCTCATCAAACTCCATCCAGCCGCAATTTTTCTCATGCTCCTTCCGGATCCAATCCGGAATATCCGAAGGCGGCTCTATCGGCACCTGCTTCAACTGCCCGGCAATCCACACTAGCATCGGCGCAATTGAAGCAATTGAAAAATCGGCTTTGATGCCGTCCCTGGTAGCGGCGGGCACCATCTCACGGACGGCTTTTTCTTCAACCTCCAGAAAATTGCGCAGCACGATCTGTGCTTCTTCGGTGGTCAGGCTGTCTAATAATTCCCATCCCATATCATCTTTCTCCAGAATCAGTATACCACGTATTGGATTCCATTTTGGTCGAGGAGGTCAAGCACTTGCTGTTGGACACCCTGAAAAAAGTACCAGGTCGCGCCCTTGATGCGGTCTATTGCAATCAGTTCGGCGTCCTTGAGTACCTGCCTTTGGATGGCGGTCGTCAATCCGACGTTGATTCCCGCCTTCGCCTCGTATGCCCAATTGCCTATCAGCCGGTCGAAATATCTCGCACCGTCGGAGGTTATCAGTGGCGATGAGGGCTTGATCCCCAACCCACCAAGTTCCTGAGACAGTCTCACCTCTCCCCATCTTCCCAGTTGCCGCGCTCCGCGCGGCACAATAGCCATGGGCGGTGGAGATGCCTCCGGCAATTTAGCCGCCACCCCATCCGCCGCCAGCACCTGGGATTCCACTTGCCCGGCGTCGCTGGCGACCACTTCCGCTGCCGGGGCCGCTTCGTTTAAAGCCGCCGCAGCGCCATCGGCCATCTCACCGATATCCGCGATCTTCCCGGCAAACGGTATCACGCCCGTGACGGCGTACATGCCCGCCGACATGTAGCTGCCCTCCAACGCGGAGATGCCCGCGTTGGCCAGGCTGGCCGCACCGGCCACCACCATCAGCGGTTCCAAGCCCGGGATCAGGGCCAGAAAACCCGCCCCCATGGTCACATAATTGAGCCCCTCCTGCAATGGATGCACCAGCGCCTGCTCAATGAGGTTATTGGCGTCCGTCGCCCAGTTCGCATTGCGATTGGCATTGGCCTTGGCCAGCGCCGCGATGTCGCTCGTTACTTCCTGCTGCCCGGTGCTCTGGATGCTCTGAACCGCCTGCATGCTCTGCGCGATCCCGGCCTGCAAATTCGATTGCATGGTGGAGACCTGCTGTTGAGCACCAGCCAACTGATCCAGCGCCTGCTGATTAAGTTGCTGATCCTGCGTTTGGGCATTGGTCAAGGCTTGCTTGATCTGCTGTGCGGCATCCGCCTGCGCCTGGGCGATTTCCGCAGCACCGTACCGACCCGCTCCACCTGCAAAAGCTGTCACCGCAATGCACTGCCGCCGGGGCTTTGTGAGGAGCGAATCAGTATGCCCGCGTGACACCATACGCTTATTCACCCTTCCCGTAATCGCTGACGACAATTTTTGCCAACTGGAAATCTGCCAAGGATGGCGGAATGTTCTTCCGTGGCGGGGATCGCGGTGCTTTTTGCCATTGAGTGGGGAGGAAATCTGTGAATTGGGAAAAATCTTCGGCGGTTTGGTATAATTTAGGGGTTGTATGGAACCGCAATGCCATGGATGGGCTGGAACCGCGTTGTAATGCCCGCCTGCTGTGGTTGAGGTGAGTTGTGAAATCACATGGAAAGGGTGGACAATGTTGGCATTGAGCCGTGGTGAAGGGCAGAGCATCATTATTGACGGGAAGATCGAAGTCAAAGTGGTCAAATGGTCGCGCGGCAGTGTTCGCCTGGCCATTCAGGCTCCGCGTGAAGTGTCGGTGGATCGTGATGAGATTTGGCGGCGCATGCACCCCAACGATAAAACGCCTCTGGAGCTGGCCGAAGTGGAACGTCAACTACGTTTCGATACCGTCGCGGATGCGGTGCCGCCAGCGTCGGCGGTTACCCCGATCGTCGAACCACCGGATGAAAAAATCGCGTGACGCGCTTGTTGTGTCATCTTCGCCTCTGATTGAAGCGGACAGCAATTTCAGTTGTGGCCGAGCGGTGATGTCCCCAGCGTTATATCGACTTAAGGGGCCGCCAAGAAATAACCTTTCCAATCTGACTTGGTCTTTTGACCTCTGGCCGCGTTGCCCGCTTGTTACGTATCCATGCGGCTATGCTCCTCGCGGGCGTCTTGCCAGACGCCAAAATCCCGGCGTCATATTTGTAAACGTTATTTCTTGGCGGCCCCTAAGCCAAGTTACTAAACCTTGCGTGTAGGATTCGCGTATAGAGGGCGTGGCCATATTGTTCCGGGCGGCGACATTTTCGCTGAAAACGCGCGGGCCAAGGCCACGCGGCAAAGATAGAAAACGCGCGTTACTGGCGTAGCACTTTCATTGTGTATACTACTGCCGGCAAAGCCGGGCGGCTATGTGACGTTTCCCGCGCGTTGGGTGCCCAGGAAAAATTGCCACGCTGGCGTATATAGTCCACGGAACGGCACGGGCAGGGGGTGGGCTGAAAAAGCGGTTCATGGGCTAATTTTAAAAATGCGTAAATGTGTAGGTGAAAATCTGATTTTTCAATTTGTGATTAATTTCACAAGACTTGCCGGGGGCAATTCGCTACAATCGACTTTTTCGGGCTTGGCACGGTACGATGGTGTCAGCCCCTGCGGTAGAGGAACAAGATGACCCGTACGCTTGAAGCCCCAAACACCGGCGCTATGCCGTCGGCAACAGAATCAAAAGTTGCGCCACCGTTGTGGTTGGCGGAACGAGTTGTGCTGCGCATTGGTCGCGGCCCGGCGGCGGCTGGCCGATTTCTTGACCGTCTCGCCGCGTACAATGGCCCAGTCGGACGGCTGGTGCGGTTTTTCAGTTCAGTCAAGCTGGGGCTGGTGTGGCTGTTTTTAACCACGGCCTATATTGCGGTTGGATCAGGTCTACCGAGCGTGCGCAGTTATTTTGATGTATCGACGATGGGCTTTTTTAATGCGCCGCCCATGGTGGTTCTCATGGCGCTGCTGGCGACAACGCTGATTACCGTCACGCTGCGGAGAATTCCGTTAACGCTCTACAAGCTCGGCGTGTGGACGGTGCATACGGGCATTATTACGTTATTGGTGGGATTGTTCTTTTATTTCGGCTTAAAAAAAGAAGGCATGGTTCGGATTTTCCTGCATCAAACTGTGCATCATTATTATGATAATTCTGAACGGGCTTTATTTATGAAAGCTGGCAATGCTCCGGGCAAGTCGGCCATGTTGCCGCTGCCGTCGTTACCGTTGTTCAGAGAGCGATCAAACAAAAATCATCATCCGATGAATGTTGCCGCGCCGGCAAAAATGCTCCGGCAGCTTTCGCCGGGATTGGCGGGTTTGAAGGTGCGGGTGGTTGGGTATTATCCGTATACGCATTTGGAAGCCCTGGCGGTTGAACGTCAAGCGGGTCAGCCGGCGCGAAAACCCGCATTGGAATTTAATTTAAGTGCAACGGGCATGGCCAGTGGCGGGCAATGGCTGCTGGCGAAAACACCGCGACTGCGTGTGGCGGATTCCGGATTGCCCTGCGGCATTGAATATCTGTATCATCCCAGTGCGCGTCGGCTGCGCGATATTACGACGAGCTTTAAGGGCAATAACGCATTGATTGTCAGCGTTCCGGCGGATCATTTTCGGCAGGTGCTGGTGATTAAACCCAACGAGAAAATAACCCTTCCCGGCACACGCTATACCATCATTCCCCGGCAGGAAATTAAAATGCCGCTGTTGTCCAAAGGGTATCAGGGGGCCAGCAGTCAGGCTTATATGATTGATGTGTATCGGGCTGATGGCGGTAAAAAGCCGTTTCATTTTCAGCGGGTGGCACTATTCAGGTATCCAACTAAAACCGTGGATTTTGTTTTTAATCACGGCAAGCGGGAGTTGATTCCTGATAAGATCGATCATCAGATTCATATTCGCTATGAAGATGCGCGGCGGTACCAGTTCTGGATTGTGGAGCATCAATCGGGAAAGCTGACGGTTATTCAGCGTGCGGCGGGTGGGGCGGTAACGCAATATCCGATTGCCATTGGTCATCCCGTGGCAACTGCGGTTGCCGGCATCCCGTTTAGTATTTCCGTGCAGGAATTGGCCAATGTGGTGTATCGACCGGAATTGATTCCGGCAGGTCAAAGGCGGCCACAGTTGGAACAGACCATGGGGCACTGCGTTTTACAGCTTGCCGTATCGCGCGGAAAGTGGACGGATAATCAGATATTTGTGCCGTTCCAGCAATTCGGGCTGCATGGTGATCTGTCTCCAACAGCGGTGGATGTGCCGGGTGCGGGGAAAATCAGCTTTGTATTTTCCACGCTGCAATGGAAACTGCCGGCGGCTCTGACGCTGCTGTCGTGCAAAGAATTGTTTTATCCGGGGGGCAACAGCTTTCCGCGCGATTTTATCAGCAAAGTGCGATTCACTAATTTGCAAACGCACAAGTCAACGGTGGCGGTGATTCATCTGAATCATCCGGAAACATTGGATGGGCAGCATTTTTTCCAGGCGCGATTTGGTAAGCAGGCCAATGGCACGCCGTTCACGGTTCTGGGCGTGGGCAATACCAATGGGCTGTATCCCATGATTGTGGGCGTGATTATGATTATTTTTGGAATAGGTTACGCTTTTTATGTCAAGCCTGTTTTGCTTAATATAAAGAAACAGCAGTTGGCCCGGTTTGCCGCCGCGCAAAAGCGAGCCGGCGAGTCCGCATCAGGCGGAAACGTCGCAACCACGTAGGTGGAATTTTTAAGAGGTGTTGTAATGAAGATCAAACACATTGTATCTATCCTGGCTTTAGCGCTGGCTGGCGCGATTCCAACAATGGCAGTCATGAATGTCCGGGCGACCATGCCGATTCAACAGGGTTCACCCGCGGACATGCCGGCAGGTCATCCGGAAATCGGCCCTGGTTCGCCGCAGGTCAATCCCATTCCGAGCATGAAACTCATGCGGCGCACCGCGGAAATTCAGCATCAGAACCGTACTGTGTTCAAGAAGCAGATCAACCTTAGGCCGTTGCGTATTCTAGCGGTGCAAAACAATGATCAGGTTAAAACCATTGCAAGTTGGGCCAGTGAGACGGTGCACACCATTTGTGGCTTTGACAGCATCAATGGGCAGGATCCGCTTTATACGGTATTGGATATGGCGTTTCGCCCGCAGGCCTGGGACAACCGGAACTGCATTTTTGTGGAAACGGTTCCGATCCGTGAAAGGCTGGGCCAACTGGTTTCCAAAGCGGAGGCTAAGCGCATCTTGCAGCAGGGCACGGTAAGCCCAGATTTTATGGCGCGTGCGGATGTGCATAAACTGCTGGTAAAAATCAGTTCTACCGCCGCTTTGAGTTCTGGTGTGGCGGAAGTCAGCAGAGCTTTGGAAACATTTCAGAATCTTTCCTCGGAACTGAAAATAGTACCGCCGGCGGCGGGGGCGAAATCGAAGGATTGGCTGGTACCGCTGGATTTGCTTCCGAACACCGGTTCGGTAGTGCGCAAAATGCTTAAGATGAATGCCAATATTAAACCCGTTCCCGGTTATAGTCGGCAACAATCTCTAAGCATTGTCCTGGGCTTAATTTCAATGGGGCAGGGGTGGCAGGATAACAGCGCTTCGGAAGCCAATGAAGGCATTAAAACGTTGGCGAAAGTACTCCCGGTCATTAATCCGGCGGTTTATCCGTCGCATCTTAAGCGGCTGGTGGAACTGTGGTATGACCGGCTCTTTGATGGCACAATTGTGGGTGTATTTCTTTATTTTATTTCGCTGACACTTTTTGTTATTGCCGCCGTGGGCGCAGTACCGGCGGTGCGCAAGCCGGCGCTGATCTTCTTTACCGCGGCCGTACTGGTTCATGCGCTGTTCATGGGCGTGCGCTGGTGGCTGGCCGGACGGATTCCAATTCAAAATGAATTCGAGAGCGTTTTGGGGTCGGCATTTGTCGGCTGCGTGATTGGCCTGATATTGGAGTATTGGAAGAAGAACAATCTTTTCGGTCTGGCGATGAGTTTTGTCGGCTTCCTGGCGATGACGGCGTGTTTTGTGGTGCCGTTTGTTTTGGGAGCCAATATCGGTGCGAATATCGGTCGCGTGGATGGTGTGCTGAATACGTATTGGCTTTATATTCACGTTAATACCGTTATCAGCAGTTATGCGTTAATTGCCGCGAGCTTCTGTCTGGGGGTGCTGTATCTGCTGGTGAAGTTGTATTATCGCATGAATCCCGGCGATGGCCCCGGGCATGGTGGCGGCCCGGCCATGACGATGGCCAGTGGTATTGGTTCATCCCTGGTGGCCGGGCATTTGGGGGATTTTTCACAAGCTCGTCCAACGGAGGCCTCCACGCCCGCAGCGGTGGCGGATTTGGCGGTACGGCGCAATAAATTCCTGCTGCAACTGGATGCGGCGAATATCGTGATTTTGCAAATGGGTTTCTGGTTCCTGGGTTCCGGGATTATTTTTGGAGCCGTCTGGGCGGATTTCAGTTGGGGCCGGCCATGGGAATGGGATCCCAAGGAAACCTTTGCGCTGGTAACGTGGCTGGTGTATCTGATTATTGTGCATCTGCGTTTTGTAACCCCCAAATATCGCCCTGATTGGACGGCATGGCTGTCCGTGGTGGGCTTTGCGGTCATGATGTTTAACTGGATTGGCGTGAACTTTTTCTACGTCGGCCTGCACAGTTACGCCACATGATTTTGGCATCGAAGTATCTTTTGGACAAGATGGTGCATAAGATATTGAAACGCCCGATTTGCTGCCCTCGGATTTTGACATGGAGTTGATCATGACCACCTTTACGCTCAAACAGACGGGGCCATTTGCCATTGATATTGATGGCGGCCCATGGAAGTTGCGGCTTGATTTGCCTGTGAAAAGCGGAGGCGGAGATACTGGCCCGGGGCCGACGGATCTGGTACCCATTGCGGTAGCGGCGTGTGAAATGATGCTGGCGTTGATCAGTGCCAATAAGCATGGCCACCCACTGACCGGCGTGGAAGCCACGGTGGATAAACATTATCTGGCTAATCCGTCGCGGCTTGGTGATATGCACGTTGTGCTGAAGAATGTGCTAAGCCAATTGCCGCCGGAACTTCATGTTCGGGTCAAAGCCGCGATTGCCACATGTCCGGTGGTGCAAACACTGGAACATCCGCCCAAGGTTTTTTCAGAAATAAGTTGAAAATTCTGAACGGCTGGATAAAAATGAATGATGTTGTGAGGATATGAAGATGGATATGGCCGATAATATTGACCCCAACCCGGAATTACATGTGGACGCCGACTGGAAAAGTCAGGCACAAGCGGAAAAGGAAAAGCTGGCCGCCAAGGTCGGTGATGCGGCCAAGCCGCCGGTAGAATCGCCGGCGGAAAGCTCATCGATGCCGACGATAGCACCAAGCTTTGAGATGATTGTCGAGCAGTTTGCGGCGCAGGCACTCATGGCAATGGGAGCCATTCCGCAACCCGGTGGTCAGAAAAAAGTGGATGTTGGGCTGGCGCGATTTTTTATCGATTCTCTGGCGGTGCTGGAGGACAAGACGAAGGGCAATCTCACGGGGGCCGAACAGCGGACGCTGCTGACGGCGTTGACGGATTTGCGTATGACGTATGTCAATGTGTTAAAAAGCGCGAAAAAATAACCAGTCTTAATCGGTATTGAGTGTGCCGATGATTTCGCGCAGGCTGCCGTGCCCTTTGCGCGCCAAATACTGCCGCAGGCCATCACAAATTTTGTTGGGAATCGCCGGATCAATAAACAGAGCCGTTCCCACGGCCAGGCCGGTAGCACCGGCGAGGATAAATTCCACGGCGTCCTGCCAGGATTGAATGCCACCCATGCCGATAATAGGAATATTGTGAGCCTTGGCTACCTGCGTATAAACGCGATGTACCATAAACACCGCAATGGGCTTGATGGCCGGGCCGCTTAATCCACCGGTGGCGTTGGCCAGCATGGGGCGGCCTTTTTCAATGTCGATAACCATGGCGGTGAAGGTATTGACCAGCGATAAGCAGTCCGCACCGGCTTCCACGGCGGCGCGGGCGGTAATGGCCACATCGGCGACGTTGGGTGAAAGCTTGACAATTAAGGTAGCGCGTTGAACGCGTTTTCGGACCGTGGCGACAAGCTCGGCGAGGCGCACCGGATCGGTTCCAAAACTTAGGCCATTTTTTACATTCGGGCAACTGACATTAAGCTCAATACCCTGTACGACGGGCAGTTCCTGATCCAGGCGCTGAGCCACATCGGCGTAATCTTCGACGCACCAGCCGGGCACATTGACGATTACGGGTATGCCCATGCGTTCCAGAATGGGTATTTTTTCACTGATAAAGCGTTCCAGGCCGATATTGGCCAAGCCAATGGCGTTGAGCATCCCCGCGCGTGTTTCAATGACCCGATAACTCTCGTTGCCTTTGCGGGGTGTTTTGCTGATGGATTTGGTGACAAATGCACCAAATTTAGACAAATCGGCAAAATCGGCATATTCGTCGGCATAGCCACAGGTACCCGAAGCGGTCATCATGGGGTTAGCCAGGCGCATTTGACCGATTTGGACGGATAAGTCGGGTGCGGCCGCGGTTTGTGGAGTTGAAGTCGAAATATTCATGCTGAAAGTGTCGCAAGGAATTGCGGCAGCGTCAAATGCCATGAAAAAAGTCCAGATTCCTTAGAGTTGTCCCAAAAGCCATGGGTGATTTCACGGATGGCGCACCGGACCATTTCTGCCTCGCGTGTTCGACTTACGAAATCCTCCCCGGGGCGCGACCGACCGTGGATACTGCAGTATGGCGATGGTTTGTCGCTTTCTTGCAGTTCGATACCGGGTTTCTTCGCCGCAACGTCAGGCCGGTTGAAGCTCAGTTAATGGAATGTCACAAAAAGAATCCGGGGACTGCATCGCCGATGCGTATCCGCGGCGACGGCCCATGGTAAATGGTTTTTCCTCGTAGGCCGCTAATAACATAGCCGCAATTGATACGCTCTTAACTCGGCCGGATCCAATCTCAGAGCTGGTGGACAGGCCCTCCCAACCGGATTTCTTCAGAATGGCGTGTACGCCTTTAATTTGAAATCCAATAATACGATCGCCTGCTGCCGACCTATAAATGGTAAGCATATCATCAATGCGATGGGCAACAAACGCCTCGTCGGAAATCTGATAAATGATGCAATCACCGTCGGGATTGTACCACGGTTGTGGCCGAAACTCCTGTGGGCCATCATGCATGCCATTTAAGAAATGTTGGTCCATACGACACCTCCATATCGATTTTGCCAATCTAGCGGTCGCTTCGGGTCGTCAACGGCGGAAAATTCCGCCCGACACTCATATATTCTGAAGTTGGGATTCATATACACCGTAAATACCTTATCTTGCGGGAACTCTTCAATCTTTCCTGGCCGGACATACCACTGTAGCGGGTGCCCGCAATAGCACCAACCGCCATCATTATACTCTCGCACGATTGAATATTGCACCGCCGACGGAGCCGGCGACAACGCGAGAAAGGGTACCCTGGGAGACACGCACCAGGCCCGTCTTATATTGGGTTTCGGGAAATTATCTCGAGCCCATTCTTAATACGTCCGATATACATATTTGTGATTCTTCCGGCCGACGGGCTGCCACTCTATGCTTAGGTGCCGAATGGTCATTGTGGCCGCGTCACTGAAAACCATGGGTCGGTGTGGCAACGTATAGAATAGACGGCCGGATTTTCGGAAGGAGGTTTGCGGCGAATGGAATCCCGCTTAGCCAATTCAGTAACGGGAGGGGTCAGTGAAGCGGTGGTTATTGCGCCCGCGACACCGGCGGAGGCTTTGCGCCTTTACGGCTCCTGGTTACGGGCGGTGGCGGTGGCTCGATTGAAGACCACGCAGGGGGCGGATGATGTGATGCAGGAAGTGGCTGCCGCCGCCGTGAAGAATTGGTCAACCCTGCAGTCACAAAGCAACGCCAAGCCGTGGCTGTATCGGCTGACGGTGCGGGCAGCCCTGATGCACCGGCGATCATTGGGAAGAGCACGCAAGCGAATTGCCCAGGCGTCGGAAGTGGCGGTAATGCGTTCGGATGCTTCCCGGCCACCGGATCCGCTGGAGGTATTGTTGAGTTCGGAACGTGCCGCGATTCTGCGGCAGGCAATGACTAAATTGCCGTCACGCGATACGGAAATGTTGATGATGAAACACGTGGATGATTGCAGTTATAAGGAAATCGCCGCACGGATGGGCGTAACGTCCGCGGTTGTGGAAATGCGGCTGTTTCGGGCGCGTCAAAAATTGCGGCAGCTTCTGGCGGCCCAGAAGTTGAATTGAACATCGTAAACGCGGTTGGACCCGTACATTGACGGAGTAAAACAAAATGGCACTTTTTTTAGCACATCCTGATGATAGCGGAGGCCCCATTGGGCGCATATCGGATTCACATGATCCGGATATGACCATGGACCTGCTGGTGGATGATGAACTGCCGGAAGATCGCCGACGGGATCTGCTTGAATCCATTGAGAAACATCCGGAAGCGTGGCGGACTGTGGCGCTGCATTTTTTAGCGCGGCAGGTGGAACGCCGGGCGGTTCGGGACATTTTGGAAGTGCGCCCGGCGTCACGGCCAGCGACCATTTATCGCATTGATTGGGTGCGCGTGGCGGCTTTGGTGATGATAACGGCGGGAATTTTTGGGGCTGGTGGTTTGTATCTTGGTCATGGCGGCACAGGGGGGCTACGACCTATGGCCCCGGGGGGGGGCAATCCACAAGTTGCGGTTGCGCCATCTTCGCCGCAGGCGCAGCAGGGTACGATTCAATATATTACACCCAGACTGCCTCCGGGTTTTGGAACGCAGGAACCGCAGTCGTTTCCATCATTTGATGCGTCTAATGTTCGTACAACGGCCTATTCCGAGGCCAATCACATTGTGCTGGTGCCGGAAGGTCCGAACAATGCGATGGCCTATCCTGTCGTGCCGGTAAATGGGAAGAAACAGACAATTTATTAAAGCGTTGAATTGATAGCGGAAATATCATGATCACTGGCACTGCATCAAACTTTCTTGTCGCCGTCGCGATGGCGTGTGGCCTCGCGAGTGTAAGCAGCGGAAATGCCGTGCGTGCGGCCACCGGGGACACCTCCACCACGGTGGCCGCCGCCCCGGCGACAAGCTCCACCCCGGCGGCCATACAGCCGCCCCGCTGGCTGGGTGTGGCGATGCAGAAAATTCCCCCCGTTTTCAGTCGCTTACTGGGCCTTAAATCGCAACAGGGACTTATGGTTCTGCAAGTGATTCCCAACAGTCCCGCATATAAAGCGCATCTGGAGCCGGGCGATCTTCTTATTACGCTGAATGGCCGGGCACTGGAGAACCCGTTTGAACTTATCGGTGCGGAAAATCAGCCCGGGCCAGTGGCACCAACACTGAAGATCGCACTGATTCGCGATGGGATGCGGAAGACTGTAATGGTTACACCGGTGAATCGTCCGCATCATCTGGTATTTTTTTTCAATCGGCGTCCGGGGCCTGCTGGTGCGTTACCGGCAGGCGCTGGATTGCCAAACGACATTCAATCGACCAGTCTGATGACCGTTGGGCCAGGGGTTAAGCTTCATATTCCTGCCGCCGCAGTGCCACAAACTGGTATTGGTCATCCGGACTTATTTACCGTACGGCAATCGATTGGTCCGCATGGCGGACGGCATCTGGAAATTCTCTGGCGATCCCGCGCGTATGACATTCAGCCCAACCGCCTGAATCGGCTTCCTCCCCCGGTTCAGGCGGTCGCGCGGCTGATTTTACGTGGCCAGGTAACTCCGGTGGAGCAAATTCCATCGCAACAAATGTTGATCCAGCAACGGCTTGCTGAAGTAAAAGCGATGATTCACAGATTGCAGTCACAAGAAAAAGCACTGGAAATACAGGCGGCGAAATGCCCGTCGGCAGCGCCGCTCCAAAAGACTCGCTGAGTTGCGATTACTTGGACCTAGGCTTCGGCGGCTGTTGGTGTGGGCTTGTGGCGGCCACTTTGGTGCGCTTTGCCGCTTGTTGGAAATAATATTCAGCTTTGGCTTGATCATGATGCACTCGCAAAGAAATGCGGCCCAGCCACATATTGGCGCGCACGTGTTCTGGACTGAAATATAGACACGTTTCCAATGCTTGTACAGCCCGATCTATTTTGTTAAGTCTGATTAAGGCTATCCCCAGATCATAATGGGCGGAAGGGTAACAGTGCATGAGTCCCACTGCGCGCAGGGCGGATTCGGCGGCCTGCTGCCATTGTCGCATGGCGAGATGACAACGGGCCATGCCTTCATGCGCGATCGGGCTGTCGCCATCAATTTGCAGGGCTTTTTCAAAGGCACGCCGGGCGGATTTCCACATTTTTCGGCGGGCGTATGCCGACCCGATGGTGCAATGCAGGCCCGGCAGACGTGGGTCGGCCTTTTCCGCCTCGCGTAGGTGCCGAATTGCGGCAGAGGGCTTTCCTTCAGAAAACAACAGCGATCCCAAAAGCAGATGGGCCAGAGGGCTGCCGGATTTTTCTGCGATGACCTGTTCGACAATCTTTCGCGCTTCCAGGTGATTATTCAAGCGCTGGTGGCATTGCGCCAGCAATAGTCGAATGCGGGGTCTTTGCGGCAGATCAGCGGCGAGTTTTTCCAATAACGGCAGGGCCGCTTCCGGGTTTCCTCCGCTGAGATGCACAATGGCGAGATTATATTGAATTTCCTGCGTGGCAATAAGCACTGCCTTGGATTTGTCCTCATCGAGGGGATCCATGTATCCCAATGCGATAAGCTGATCGATGGCTTCCTGCGCTTCCAACGGATCGCGCCGGCGATCGTCCGGGTGCATGCCGGCCGCACCGGGAATCGTTTCCCAGGAATCGATACATTGAATTTCCGGCGGTTGCTCAAAGGCCTGGACCAGGGTTTTGCCATCCATATCCCGGCCTACCGGTAAGCCATAAAGCGTCAAGATCGTCGGGGCGATATCGAGGATGCCCGCGCCGTAAATGCGTTCGTCTTTTTTGATACCGGGGCCGGCCATGCAGAATATGCCGAATGGACGATGGCAGACGGTCGGGCCGGATGGTTCATCCGGAATGCCCCGTGGCCGAAGGTGATCGCTGAAGAATCCGTGGTCGGAAATCAGCATGATGTGGGTTTGCGGGCCGGCGAGTTGCATCAGTCGGCCCAGCATCAGATCATGAAATTGATATGTACAGGCAACGACATTCTTATATAAGTCAAAATCAGCGTCGGAAACTTCGGGTAGTTTAGGCGGATGAAAAGGCATAAACGCGTGGGAAAGATGATCCACGGCATCATAATATACCGTTGTGAAATCCCAGGGCTGATGTTCGAGCAGATGCGTGGCAGCGGCGTGGACGCTGATGGTTTCGGCGAGCATCCGGGCGAGCGTCGATAAGTGTTTGTCTTTTGTCTGGTCAACTTTTGCGGCATCGGGGACAAATGGAAGAATCATGCCGGATTCCAGTTCCATCGGGTGGATGCGCATGGGCGCAAGTGTATCGGCCAACTCAGCGGGGTGGATGGTGCCCGGTTTTATTGGCCAGGGTTGATCCACAGCCCCGACGGCCTTCTGGAATAATTCACTGACACACGTTCCATTTATGGGTTCGGCAGGATGGCCGGCAAACCATGCCATCACCTGGGAATTCATACCTTGCTGGGTAAAAATATTCCATAATGCCTTGCATTTACGAGACGTACTGGTAAATGGGCGTACGTAACGATTATCCGGGTCTGGTTCAATAAAGCCGAGGATACCATGTTTGTCCGGGCGTTTGCCGGTGGCAATCGAATTCCAGAGCATCGGGGAGATAATCGGTTCCATGGTGGCAAGATTTCCCATGACCCCATTGGTTATAAGATGATTTAACGCGGGCAGTCGGCCCTGTTCAAGCAGAGGCGTGATGACCTGCCAGTCGGCGGAGTCCCATCCAATCAGGAGAAGTTTTTCAGCGATGCGATTGGCCATGATGTTGCAGTTCCTTAAATGCATGAGTCCGCCGCGGACAATCGTGGCTGACGCTCATGCTTAAAAGCCGAGAATACGCAGCCGCGTTTAAAATCGCGCTAGCGCTGTGTAAGTGTTTTGCTAACACGTTGCTCATCAACGGCTCATCGCTAATTTATGTGGCGCATAAACATTCCACATATTTGCCCGATAACATTTGACGAGTCATTCAAGACATTGTGTCTTGATGGAAAATGCGGCCAGTCGTCGCGATCGTCCGACTGGTTGACATGCTGTTGTTCAGCGACGCGCAAGGAGAATGTTATGGGTTTGAATCGAATGGCAAAAAAAGGTTCGGCGATGTTGGCCAGCGCAATCGTCGCCGCAGTCGCCGGCTCCGTTTTTATCGGTTGCAGTGCGGGCGTGGCCCAAGCGGGTATTCTGGCTCCCAGCCATGTGGTGGTAGTGATTGAAGAAAATCATTCCTACAGCCAGATTGTCGGTAACGCCACAGATGCTCCGTATATCAACAACACACTTATTGGAAATGGCGGGTTACTCTACACCCAGTCCTACTCTCCGGAGCACCCCAGTCAGCCGAATTATCTCGATCTGTTTGCCGGAAGCGACCAGGGAATTACCGGTGATTACTTTCCCGGTGCGCCGCAATACTCCGAGCCACTCAACACGCCGAACCTCGCGGCCCAATTACTCAATGCGGGTTATTCATTCAAGGAATATAACCAGACTTATTCGGCTATTGATAATAACACGAATTACAACCAGGCCACGTACAACAATGGCACGACCAATGAAACGTACGTTCGTAGGCACAATCCGGTTATTAACTGGGTCAATCCCAGCCTGGCAAGTGTTTCCGGTAATCAGCTTCCGCTTTCCACGATGACGGGCTTTTCAGAATTTCCCACCACCGCCGCGGGTTATGCGGGTCTGCCCACTGTGTCATTTGTTATTCCCAATCTGGAAAACGACATGCACAACGGCACCATTCAGGCTGGAGACAGCTTTTTGCAGCAGAACCTCAATGGTTATGTTCAGTGGGCCAAAACCAATAACAGCCTGCTGTTGGTGACATGGGATGAAAACGATTACACGCTGCAGGATGGCAATCACATTGCCACGATTATCAATGGAGCTACGTCACTGTATGTTCCCGGGCAGTCCAGTCAGATGTTCAACAGCTACAGCGTTCTGCGGACACTGGAATCAATGTATGGTCTTGGTTACGCCGGTAATGCGGCAACGTCGCCCGGTCTGGCAACGAACGCGGCTGGTCAATTGGTAGCGGTTCCGGAACCCGCACCGCTGGCGCTGATGGCTATTGGTGCGCTGGCTTTGCTGATGCCGGTGCGTCGCCGGCGCGGCAATGCCAAGCGCTAAGCGATAAAATATTTTGTCTCTGTTTTATATCGTAAGAAAGAAAAATCGTTTTTTTAAAGGAGATTATTCATGACACATAAAATCAAAGATTCTTCCAAGTTGATGATGGGCGAAAGATCATCTCTGGATGCCCGTCTGGCGGCTTACGCCGCGGTAAGTTTGTCGATGATTGCAACCGGTGCGGCTCAGGCTACACCGCAATACACGCAAATCAACGCTCCAATGAGCACGCTAACACCTGGCGGCGAGGCCTTTATTAATTATGGCGGCGGCAAAGCCTTTCTAGGAATGATGACTTCGCTTGACCGTATGAACGGTGGTGCCAGTCTGACGTTCTCCGGAATGGTGCCGGGAACTGATGCGGTAACGGTTGCCGCATCACCCAGCGGCGGCGCAACTTCCACGCTGGATTTTCTGCCGAAGGGGACGGAAGTCGGCGGCACCGCCAATAACTTTGTTTTTGCCACCGGTGGTTACAACAGCACCAATGTGGTAAAAGCCGGCAACCATGAAGTTCTTTACACCGGATTGCGCGCGACAAGTGCAAACGGTAAAGATTTTTATGGATGGGCTGCCTTTTCTTTCAACACCACCACAGAGCCAACGACCAATCTGGTGGATTTCAACAGTAAGATCCTTGGTTATGCCTTTGAAAGCTCGGCCAACACACCCATCGCGGTTGGCGATACCGGTGGCACGGCGCTCATTGCGGGCGGTCCCAGCCCGGTGCCGGAACCGGCTTCGCTGCTGCTGATGGCCGCTGGGGCGGCTGGTGTTCTGGCGTGGCGTAAGCGGCGGCAGGCCTGAAACGAGACTTTCCCCAAATATACTCCCATTGCCCGGTAAGCCGTCGGCATATTTTGTCGGCGGCTTTTCTTTTTGGATTGGCAGACGATCCCGTCGATGCTTGGTACACTACCTCCAGCAGAGAATCGTGAATGCTGGTGCTTGTATACCCGTGTTCATGCGATAACAAGTGGTGGCGAAGATTCGCCGGGGTTATTGAGCAGGAGTTGATGGCAGGCATGGCAGATTCATCAGGTAAGACAAGCGGATTGCGGCGTGAGGCAGGGGTCATTGGACTGTTGTACGCCAGTCTTGGCGGCATTATTGGTTCGGGCTGGTTGAAAGGCCCCATGGAAGCGGCGCAGCAGGCCGGGCCGTTAAGCGTGTTCTCCTGGCTGATCGGTGGCACTGCCATTTTACTGCTGGCGCTGGTCTATGCGGAATTGGCTACCATGTTTCCGCGTAGCGGGGCAGTGGTGCATTTCCCGCAATTAAGCCATGGTGTGCTGTTGTCGCGTATCTGGAGTTGGATACTTTTTTTGGGCTATGTTTCCGTTGCGCCCGTGGAGGTGCTGGCTACACTGGGTTACATGGCGAATATCTGGCCGTGGCTGATTTATCCAAAGAATCACGCTCTAACGCCCGCCGGCTTCGGCTTTGCGGTGCTCATGTTGGCATTTTTTACTGTGTTAAATCTTTTTGGAATTAAATGGGTCATGCGGATCAGCACAACCGCTGGCTGGTGGAAACTGGCGGTGCCGCTGGTGACAATTGCCGGATTGCTCATTTGCTCGCATCACACGGAAAACCTGCATATTCAACCCCATCAGATGACATCGAATTTTCGTGGCATATTTACCGCCTTAGGCACGGCTGGCGTCATTTTCAGTTTTCTGGGATTCCGGCAGGCCGTGGAATTAGCCGGCGAAACTTCCCGGCCGCAGCGCAATATTCCTATAGCGGTCATCGGATCAGTGGTAATTGGAATAGTCATTTACGTCGGGCTGCAACTGGCATTTGTTATGGCAATCAATCCCGCTGAGTTGACCAAATATGGCTGGCATGCCTTGGACCATGCCAAGGGATTTTCGGTGGGTGCTGGGCCGCTGGCAGCGCTGGCATCGGGTATTGGTTTGGCCTGGCTTGCCATGCTGCTGTATGCCGATGCGATTGTATCCCCGGGCGGCACCGGATTTATTTACGCGACGACCTCCTCACGGGTCATTGGCGCCATGAGCGAAGACGGATTTATTCACAGTTCGTTGCAGCGGCTTAATCGCTTTGGCGTACCGTGGGCGGCCAGTGTGGTAAGCTTTGCCGTGGGGTGTTTGTTCATGCTGCCATTTCCCAGTTGGCATAAAATGGTCAATGAAATTTCCGATGTGATGGTGTTGTCCTACGGCATTGGGCCGGTAGTGCTGCTTTCACTGCGGCGAACCTTGCCGGAGGCTGACCGCCCAAGGCCCTTCCGCGTCCCAATGGCCAACATTCTGGCGCCGATTACTTTTATTATTTCTAATCTTATTGTGTACTGGTCCGGCGTGGCGACGCTGAGTTTTCTATTGACCGTTATTGGCATAGCTGTATTATTATTTTTGGCTTGGCGAATAATCCAAAAAAAGCCGGTCGCCGCATTGCCTTGGCACAGCACATGGTGGGTGTTTCCATATCTGGGTGGATTATGGCTTCTGGACGGTATTGGTTCCAAAAGCATGACTGGTGGATTAGGTTATCTGAAATTTCCCTATGATGTTATTGTCGTTGCGGTATTCAGTGTGATGATTTTGTATGTTGCTGTAAATTCCGCTTTGCCCATGGAAGAAATTCAAGGCTACGTTGACAGCCTGTAAGATTTGGGGCGATGCTACAGAACGCATAAAACCCAAGGCCGAAATTATGTCTGAATCAACATCCATTACCCTTGTCTCCGGATTGCCCAGATCAGGCACATCCTTGATGATGCAGATGCTGTGCGCGGGAGGAATGCCGGTGCTCACAGATCGTATGCGTCAGGCAGATGTCAGTAATCCGCACGGCTATTTTGAACTTGAAGCCGTAAAAAATACGCGGCAGAATGCGGCCTGGCTCGACGCCGCGTCGGCACACGCGGTGAAAATGATTTATCGCCTGCTTTATGATTTACCGATGGATCGAATGTACCGCGTGCTGTTTATGCGCCGTGAATTGCGACAAGTTGTGGCGTCACAACAAGCGATGCTGGGAAAAACAAAGGCTTCAGAGATGGAAAATCAGCGCCTGGAGGCAATCTTTCAGAAAGAGATCGCGGCCGTTGATGCGTGGCTGCAGGGCCGAAACAACTTTTCAGTTCTTCATGTGCCGTACGCAATGCTGATCAGTAATCCCGCGCCCATAGCGGAACAAATCAAAACGTTCTTAAGCTTTCCCTTGAATGTCGCAGCTATGTGTGCGGCAGTGGACCCGGCGCTGCTTCGGCAAAAATAATTAATTTCCTCGCCAACTTGTTGCAACGGCGATTCCTGCCGCGATTCCTGCCGCATCTGCCGGTAAGTACGCGATGATCCCGGCGGTGTGCTGCAAGATATGGTGTTTACATTGTCCCGAATGACTTATTTCTGAATATTAGCCATTTTTTGGGCCGTCGGTATATCCGGGGGCTATAATCATGCCGTGGGGTTGTGGGGATATGTTGCCAAAGGATGACGGCAGCGGGGATTTTATTTGTGTATTTCGCAGGTTGTCTATCTTTTACGGAGGACTCTCATCATGAGGTTCCAAAAAAAGCTTCGACTGATTGCCACACCAGTTGTTGCCTCGGCAATGATTGTAACTCTGGGAGGCTGTTTCTACGGCGGTCACGACGACCACCGGATGCACGACCGGGGCTACCATCATGATGACCGCAGCCACGACGAGGGAATGCGGTACGGGCCGACCGTCAACCATCTGACGGGAACCGTGGCTGCCGCCACCATCAACGCTCCGGCGAAGGTTGCGTTGGTGTTCCGACATCCTGTCGGCCAATGATTCTTCTTGGCGGTTGCGTGTTTACTGCGCAACGAGGTGGTGGCGGGCTGGCACGCTTTGAGCGGCCGCGAGCGCTGGCGTCACTGGGCGGGACCCTCCGTAAACGGCCGCTGTTGATCGACGGCGACAAGCGTTGAGAATCCCGCAAAACGCCGCACCGGTCGCGACGGGCCAGCGCGCACCGTGTTATCCAACCGCAGTTCCGCATCCAACTCAACGCTCCCGCATTGAGCTAATGGTATATATCATGATTCGATACCCGACCCGCCATAGAAAAGACTTAGCCTGACGCGGCAGCGTCATGGTTCGAGGCGCGGTGCGATTACGAATAAAGCTTGCGTCCGAGTCGGTAAGGCTGATATTCAATCGACTCAAGGCCCGTCCTGACGCGGCAGCGTCATGGTTCGAGGCGGAGCGCGATTACGAATAAAGCTTGCGTCCGACGGGGTAGCAAGATGAAATCGTCAATCTCGAAGTGCCGTTGCGTAAACCCCCTTATTTGCGAGTCGCCAGGTCAGAAGGGGGCGGATGACGAATATGGCTGATAGATATATACATGCAATTCCGAGAGCCATGATAATGCCCAGGCTCGCGATGCCGCGATCACGTGAAAGACCCAGAAATCCAAAGCTGCTGCATGTGACAAAAGCGCACATTAATAGTGCCCGTTCGCTGACATCCCAAAATCGCCAAATGCGCCGCGGGTTATGCTCCGCTTCCCGATAGCGGTGCATCATAAATACACCGTACTCATGCCCGGCTCCGATCAGAATCGGCATGGCAAAAAAGTTGGCGAAGTTCCATTTTAATCCCAGCATCCCCATGATGCCCACCAGCATCGGAAGGCCCAGTGCCAAGACCGATACGGTCATGGCCGTGCGGCCAAAAGAACCTAAGTCCAAATACACCAGGAAAATTACTACCAGAAGTGCCAGAATTGTGGTTTGCATGAAAGCGGCCCGAATCGATTCGGTGGAGTGATAAAGTTGAATGGCAATTCCAGTTAAATCAACATGCGATGGTACCAGGCCGGGCTTTTGGGCTGTACCCTGCACGGTGGCGACAAATTGCCGCAATCGGGATTGATTCCACAGATCAAAGCGCGGATATATATATAAGGCATAATCGCCATCGGCACTTAGAAAATGACGGCTAACCTGATGCGGCAGGCGAGAAATATCCAGTGGCCCGGGTGTGAGCATGGCGGCTAATGACTGAAGCGAGTGACTGAAATGATGCTGCCAGCGTGAGAGCTGATGGGCCAAAATATCTTGTTGCCGGGAAGTCGCCGCGTTTATTTGTGCGGCAAACTGCCGCAGGGTGGCGGTTGATTTTTTCGCTGATGCGGCGGTGGCTGGTGCGGCGTGGGCTGCTTGCTTACTCCAGATTGCGGCCAGCGCATCGGCGGCTTGCGCAATGGCATGTAGATTGTTGGGAGTTACCGGAGCCGGATTGCTCCAGAGAATATTGCGTAATGTGGCATTGTGTGCTGCCAGATACTTTTGCTTTGGAGCAGCATCCAAGAGGCTGCTGGTGGACAAAACCGGAGATGTGCTGCTGACAGCGGCTTTATTGATTGTCGCCTGGATGGGGGCTAATTGCTCTAATGATTTTGACACGACCGCGGCATACCAGGTGGGCATTTCCTTAACAAGTTTTACCGAGGTAAGTCCGGGCGCCTGCAGATCCAGGAGGTTCGGATCAAACCGCAGGCTCAATGCAAAGGGAATCAGCCCGATCAGGATTGCCAGCCAAATTCCCAAGCCGAGGAAATTTTTCAGGCCCGCGCGTGGCGGGGGGCGGTCGTCGGTATATCGGCGGGCAGGCTGGACTTTACCAAGTTTTGGGGGAAATAGTACCAGCAACGCGGGAAGTACGGTGTAACCAGCCAGCAGGCACAGTAAAAGACCGCCGCCGGCGATTAATCCCAGTTCCGCATCCCCACGAAAATGCGTGGTTAACGCCACCAGAAAGGCGCCCGCCGCTCCGGCGCAGGATGTGGCAATAGGTGGTCCGGCGTAGCGGAAAACCCGGGCCCAGATGGCTTGCTGTCTTTCATAACGTCGCGCTTCGCGCCGATAGCGCGCCATGATTTGTATGAGATAATCCATGCCAATGCCAATCAAGGCGATGACAAACACGGTGGAAAGTAAATTTAACTCGCCGACAAATATGGTGGCGAAGCCGAACGTCCAGGCGATGGCAATGGCCAGTGTCAGGCCGGCGGCAAATCCCATCCAGATGGATCGCAGCATGAGAATCAGGCCAATAAGCACGACAATCATTGCCAGCGTCTCGGCTTTGTCGCTGTCTGATGTGGTGATCCGCATTTCGTCGGCCGCCAGTACGGGGCGGCCAGTCATGCCAAAAGTGAATTCTGAATCAAACGGCCTGGCGGCCTGCACCATGGCGGCATGAATTTTGTCCAGAGGCAGCGATACCGCAGCCAGAGAATCAAAGGTGAATTTTGGGTATACGTTGATCAGCAGCAGGTGTTCTGCACCATTTCCCGCGCGGATGTAGTAATAGCCCGCGGATGCCGGAGTAGCTGGCCCCGGTGCCAATAGAGATGATAAATCCGGAACTGCAACGGATATTGTCGTCGGCTGGTTTATCGCCTGAAGCCAGGATTGGCCTATGGCACCGGTGAAAGCAGTGGTTTGCAAGGTCGGCACCTGCGTACAAAGCAGTCGCAGAAACCGTTGCATACGGGTACTGCCAAACAGGGAAATTGGCAGGCCGGGCTTTTCTCCCCAGACAGACGCCAGTTGCGCTAATGTACCAGCCCCATTGGCCGCCGCCCGCACGTCCGACCATGATGCGAATAAAAGCGACTGATTCCCAAGCTCTTTAAGCGGCACATGGCTGTCCACTGATTTTACATATTTGGGCATGTTTTTAAGCGATGCGGTTATCGCATTTGCCGCCAAAATCCATTGGCTGCTGGCCGGAGGATGGGTTGGATCACGGGCTTTAATGACCACATAAGCAGCCTCGTTTTCCGGAAATTGTTTAATAAACTGGAGGTATTGATGGAAGAATGGGACATGCGAGGAAAAAAGCTTGTTTTGATCAGTGGATATCCGCAGGCGTGTGCAGGCAAGAAACACGCTGATGCCCGCCAGCAGCAACGCAATGCCCAGCACGATGCGGGGGTACCGCGTAAGCCGCAGCGTATCTTTCAAAACTCTTCGATGAATCGGACCCATAGAAGACAAGCAAATAAGCGCATCCACCGGTTGGCATTACCACACAATGCCGGTGAAGCGGTGCCGCGGTTAGGCTTTTACAACATTTTTCGCCAGCCCCAGTACTGTATCCCATGCGGCACCGGGGAACTTTTGCGTGTCCGCAAGAACATCCTGCATGGCTTGGAGGAACCAATCCATGTCCTGTTTTGTCGATACCAGCGGCGGGAGAAATTTTATTACCTCGGTGTGATATCCCGCCACCTGTGTGAGAATATGGTGTTTTTTCAACAGAGGAATAATAATCATCTGTCCAAAAACACCAAAGTTAAGTTTATGGAGCATATCCCATGCCAGGCGGAGCTTGAGGGAATTTTCCGGACGGGCAAAATCAATGCCGAACATCAGTCCTTTTCCACGGACTTCCGTCACAAACGGGCAGGTCTTGCCGATTTCCGCCAGGCGCGTCATCGCATAGCGACCCAATTCATCGGCATTTTCGACCAGCTTGTCTTCTTCAATAACCTGAATGCTCGCCAATGCCGCCGCCATGGCCAAATCATTCTGACCGAAGGTGTTGGAATGCACCACGCAACGTTCCATGGAGTTAAATACCGCATCCATAATGCGTGGGCGCGTTATCACCGCACCAACGGGAACAAAGCCGCCGGAGAGACCTTTGGCGACGCAGATAATATCCGGCTCCACCTCCGGCCAGTGTTGAAAGCAAAACCATTTGCCGGTGCGGCCCATACCAGATTGTACTTCGTCTACAACCAGCAAAGTGCCGGCCTTGCGGCACAGGCGTTGCGCTTCGGCTAAATAACCGTCGGCGACAATCTCACAGCTTTTACCCTGAATGGGCTCAAGAATAAACGCCGCCGCATCGTGTTTTGCAAGTGCTTGTTCCAGTGATACCAGATCATTAAATGGAACCGCTTGGGTGTGGGGCAAAAGATCGCCAAAGCGTTCACGGAAAAAGTCCGCGCCGTTAATCGCCAAGGACCCGGTGGTCAGTCCGTGGAATGCGTGTTCGCAGTAGATGATTTTTTGCCGGCCCGTTGCGCAGCGTGAAAATTTTATCGCCGTCTCCACGGTTTCCGTTCCGCTGTTGCAGAAAAACACCCGGCTAAGGCCGGCGGGGGTATGCCGCACGAGTGCCTCGGCGGCCAGACCGCTTAAAATGCTGCAATCCATGCGGACAAGATTGGGGCTGTTGGCATCAAGAATCTGCCGCAGTACGTCGCGCACTTTGGGATGATTGCGTCCGAGCATAAATACGCCCCACCCGGTTAACAGGTCGAGATATTTTGTGCCCGCGCCATCCCAGAGATAAGCCCCTTCTCCGCGCGTGTAATTGCGGTCAAAACCGATGGTTTTAAGCATTTTCACAAAAGTCGGGTTGATATGATCTGTATGCAGGTCATATTGTGTTCCGCGATGTTGTTCCACCCAACCGACAAAATCTTCATGCATGTTCATATTCCTCAAAGCCGACACGAGTCGGACAAGCAGGGAATTATACGCCCCAGAGTGGAAAAATGACAAAGAAAAGCAATTCTAAACGCAATTATACAATGCGTTGAATCCATCATTGGCCAGCCGCCCAGAATGTCAGTGCAGCGCCCGCCAGGGCCGCAATCATAATACCCACGCGCATCAACCATATCCGGCGGGTGAACTGCTTTTGCATTTCCGGAGATACGGCCATCGCGGCCAGCAGATCTACGCGGTTTTGCATGCTCGGATGCATCCATCCAGCGCGATCGCGCGGTCGATTGGTCATGCCCACCAGCGAGGTTAAACTTTCAGAAAATATCCGTGCCCCGGCTTGCGCCGGCGTTTCGACAGTAGCGGTTGGATGCTCATTGGCCTCGGCTAATGGGGTTGCGCCGTTATCACCGGAGGATACATACGCCGCCGCGCAGGCAACGGGCACCTGAACGGTGACGCCGACACGCTCGGCAATATGCCGTGCCGCAAACCAGTCTGCCTGATGCTCACACAGGCGGCTCACGCGCGAAAAGCCAAATACCACCAAAATGCCGACAATCGAAAAATTCAGCAGCATGGAGGTATTTTCACTTAATGCCCAGTAATTTCCGGCCCAGAGCGATATTCCTGTGCCCAGTAAATCCGCCGCTGTAAACGTCAGCAGATACCACCAGATATGCCGATGGTATCCATGTCCCACTTCATGCGCAAAGACCGCCTCCACCTGCCGTGGTTCCAGGCGCTCCAGAAGCAGGTCGGTCAGCAGAAAATACCGGCACCATGGCAGCAGTCCCAATATCGCGGCATTGGGAATGCGGTAATAGGTGTTCCATATACGTATGTCCATGAAACCAACGCGTTTACGGCGGGATAAGTCTTCCAGCCGCGTACGCAACGGCCCGTCCGGAAGACGGGTGGTCCGCCAGTAACGTACCACCACTGCCGGCAATACCAGAAATAAAGCCATTGCCGGTAGCAACGATGCAACAGTTGACCAACCGCCTACATTCAGATAATTCAGCAGCGCTGTAAATGGAACGGTCAGAAGATCAAACGCCAGCAGCACAATCAGCAGCGACAGGCCGTGGCGGAACTGCATATTGACGTATTGCATTCGCGAAGGCGGTGCATGTATTGGATAGTCGCTGTCGCCCTGTGTCAGCTCAGAGATTCTGTGGATATGCACTTCCAGCGGATATTCCAAATACCATATTGCCAGCCACGTCAGCACCGGGGCGATCAGCCAGATGGCCGAGGACATCACGGGCAGGTGCCGGGTATTCCAATGGAATTTAACCAGCCAGCCAAAACCGAAAAGCCAAAGATCGGCTGCCAGTAATAGTGTGTTCAATGCCATCAGGCGGCGGATTGTTTTCTGAATCGCGGTTCCCGCCTCCAAAGAAGAAAAGATGCCGGATTCCAGTTTCCGGCCAATGCGTGTGAATCCGCGCTTTGCCGCAACGAGCAATCCGCTATGGGCCAAAACCACCAGCAGAACCACCATAGATTGGGAAAGGGCAATGGGTGGCCGTTGTGGCGCACTGGCGAACGCCGCCACCATCAGAAGAAGGATAATAACCTGCAACGGAGCAATCATAATTTTATATTACCCGAATTGGGCCGCTGCGGTAAAAGTTATTTAATAACTCATGCGGATAAACAATCCAAGAATCGTGGCATCGCTGTGCGTTCCGGCGGGTTGAGCATACCGAGTTCCTGCAAAAATACTGTTGATCACTGCTCCAACTTCATAATGGCCTCGGTCGGCCGAAATATGAAATATTCCATTTAACGGATAGGTCAGCACTGTGCCGACAAACGTGCCCAGATAGCCGTCCCGATAGCTTCTCTCATTGACATCCAGGCGCTTCTCATCATGAATAAATGAAACGCTCAACGGCGAATAAATTGTCAGCCCGCCGGTATGCGGAACCACAAAAATTGGATTCATTCCCACTTCAAAATATTGCCCGGCCCCGCTGGTGTAGTAGGCTCCGTCATAGTCAAAGCCCACAAGAACAAACGGGTGAAACGCAAATTGGCCGAAATAGCGATCATCATTGAGGCTCAAGCGAATGTACGCCTCCTGGCTGTCGGCCTGCCCGTGGCTGATGATCGTGTTGGCCAGAGGGTCGCCGGATGGCACAAAATATTGGCTCACGGGGGTAATATAATTCGTATAGCCGGTATCAAAGCGAAAAATATCCATGATGTCATATTGATAGCCGATGGTAATGTCGGCTTCCGTAAAATTGCTGGAGGGAACATACCCAACATTGCCCCCGGCAACCGGTCTGCCGGCAATTCCGCGGGATAACGCATTGATGTATGGATTACGAATATCGTACGAATAGTCTTCAAATGTGCGCAGATATACCGTTCCCCACTTTTTCAGACTTAAACTGATTCGCGTCACATTTTGCAGGTTGGGGCGGTTGGGCGCTACGTCATGATAGCGAAACCAGTAATCATTGAAATACCCGAAGAGTGTCGTAACGTGCCACGCCTGATTATGGGCGTGATAGGCCGCCATTGATGGCGGCATGGCACCCGTTTCTTCCACGTTGGCCGGATTGTCTGCACTGAAGTTGGGCGTCGGCAAGGGCATCATGCCGTTATCCACGCCCGCCGCCAAAACGGGTCCGGCGGTCAAACCCACCGCGAGAAGTAATCCAATGATCGCACTCTTATAAGTCATATATTATTTGCCCGCGCCATTTTCCATACGCCTTACGGCGCAATAGTCTGCAAGGCCTGCTGATTAGTAATGCCCGCCTGAGGGAAACCCGCAGGCCACAGGCTTACCATGGCAGCAGTGGTGGCAGTATCAGCATTATAGGCCAGCGTTATGCCAACATAAAACCGCGGAATTTCCCGCACCAGCGTAAAATCTGTCATGACATTATGATTTAAAGCAAAATCGTAACTTTCCGAAGCCGCTATGGTATATTTTCGCGTGAGCTTATATGAAATTGCCGCCGTCCACTGGTCGGAATCCACCGCCCGGATGTACCGATTGCCCAAGAAGTAACTTAAGTTCGGCGATTGATTGACCTCCACGCCCGAGTCGAGTTGCTCAAGCTGTTGCAAATCAATATTCCAGCTTTCATCTGCCAGGAATTCCACGTTGGCACCGATCCGCCATGAAAAATTAGCATTAATGCTGTCGGCAATCTGGCTTAATTCCGGGCGGCTCCAGTCATAATATCCGATTAATGGATTGCCAAAATCGCTGGTGGAGAATGGTGCCCCGGCATACTGCGGATTATTGGGATCAAATGGCCCGGACAAATTATGATTCCAGAACACATCCGCCGCCACGTTGAACGTGATCCAGTCCACAATCTGCCGGTGGCCCTTTCGGCCACGTTTGGTTTGCAGCGTTTGGCGCAGCGCAAATTCCGCACCACTGGCATCCGTAATGCCTTCCGCGTTCCGATCAAAGGGTTGCAGATATCCCTGCTGCACGTTGGCACCGGTGGCAAACATGCTGACCTGAGGCTCAATAATATGCCGTAACTGATCAACATCGAACAGATCGGACTTCACATTCGGATAAACTTTGGAGAATGTTGTGGAACTCCGGAATCCCACTGTTCCCCATGCCCGTGTCGTGCCGCCCCCCAACTGATTGTTCACCACGGGGAAACTCGTGTCCCAATAGGTCAGGCGACCGCTGACAAACGGGTCAAATTGTACCGGACCGACGGCCATAGGAAAGTCGATTTCCTGCCGCGAATCCAATCGTGCTACGGGTTGGTCTGTCCAGCCATTGCTTAAGTAATATTGCGAGAAGGTTTCATTGGGATTTAATCCCGGAAAATTCAACTCCAAGGCCCGCACGCCCGAAGTCGTGTTGCTGAATTGATCGTTGATGATTCCGCCGCTGCTGTCACTGAAATAGGTGAACAGCCCCAGAATCTTATCTCCCTCGCGGTAATAATGAGCTTCAGGGTAACGCTGCACCGAGTATTCATTATTCTCCAGATCCGCATTTGTTATAAAGCCGGTCAGATTCCACTTTCCCAGCGCGGTGAAGGCTTCCGTATCATGCTGCTGTTTAAGGTATATGGATGTTTGCTGCTCCGGAGCGCTGGCATAGATGCTTTGGAAATATTGTTCCAGATAATTGGGATCAGAAACGTAACTGCCTTCCACCGCGACCGTCCACTGATCTGAAAGTTGTTGCATGTGCCGCACGGAAATATAACCGCGCGTATGCTGAGTGACCGGTAAATTATCGCGATTGGCGCCAAGTTGATCTGTGCCCGTGTCATACATCAACGAGCTATTCACCACGCCGTGCATCCCGTCAAGATTATAACGCGCGTTGACACCCGTCGCCGGTCCGCGGCTGGAATATTCGTTAACATTAATATCCGCTTCGACACCGCCCGGTGGGTTGATTCCCATTAAGGAAAGTAAATTCCAATCAGTTTGCACCGTGGCCCCAAAGATGCTGGAATTGCCGACACTGATTGATTTCAGCGGCGACGGATTCTGCTGTGTGGTGCCTGTAACATACGGCCAATAGAAAAATGGCACGCCCAGAAAATGAGCGGTGGTATTGGTGGCGGAAAAGGCATAGTAAGCCGTTTTAGGTTTGGTGCCCGGCGGAGCCGGTGCCGCAACGCTGCGCACAGTCATAGCGCCGGCACCGATATAATAGTGTGGCTGATAAAACTCATCCGTCGATAATTTCACCGATTTGGCTTCAAATTGCCCCTGGGCTAATTGAATAATTTCCTTGGCCCGCATGTACAAAGGCGATTTTGCCTGAAGATCCTGCGAACTTAATACCGCGTTAAGCAGAATCGCCCGATTCGTTGTGAAATCATAATATACTTCACGGGCATGAAGCGTCTGATCCCCATACGTCACTGTTACATCGCCATCAAGATATACGCCCTGCACCTTACGCGCGATGGGGGCGGTTTCCGGTGTGGTCGCTTTTTCGTTGGCGGCTGAACGGCGTGCGACCGGGCTGAACATGACCGCATTGTTGGCTCGAAGTTCCAGCGCATTGTGTCCGGGCAATTGTCGGAAGAGGAAAAATTCACCCTTGGCCACCGTGACGCGTTGATCTCCAATAACTTGCTCGGTGATGATGTTGCCGGTTGCCATGACCTCAGGCGTTGGTAGGCTGGGGACGGCGGCTTTTGCGAGCTTGGCTTTTAAATGAGCGGTTGCTTTTGCCGGTGCTACGGGAAGCGGTGCAACCGGCACACGCGATCCACTGGCAAACCAGCCATTGCGTAAAGCCAATTCGGTTGGCGATATTTCAATATTAGGAATAGCCATTTGCGCCTGCGGGGCGGACTCCATTTCCTTGATGAGCCTTCTGCCGCGGATAACAATGGCATTTTTCGATTCATTGCGGGCCAGTGGCGGGGGGCCGGATAAGCGGACCCGTGAGGTAATGCGGGTGGTTACCAGCATTTCATTGGCTGTGCTTACCGCCGCATTGGCAGTACCTTCACGGATAACCACGTGGCCCGCCAGATATATCTGCACCTTATAATATCCCGACTGCCCCTGCCCCTGCGGATACAACCAGATTGCCGCATGGTTCGCCGATAGCCGACGATACCCTACATCAATACGCACATGACCCGCAGCTAATAAATGTAAAGTTCCACCGTTATTCTGCCAGGTGGTGGTGTGTTGTGCGGCAACCACCAGCGGCACGCCGATGGTTCCAGTGGGCTTGAGAATCGGATAAATCGTCGGGGTTATTGGCTGTTCAATGCTTTGGGCCTGCACAAGGCAAAAACTGCTTCCCAGCGCGGCAACAACAGCCGCGGAAAGCCCTGCGCAAAATTTTCTGCGCAACGCGAATTTCTTCGCAACAGAGTTCTGTTTATCACCTGATATTTTTGTCACAGTAGCGCTCAAAAGGCCCCGTTAAAGATCAATGGCATAAAACGCCGGCATCCGGTTCAGGGCGTGCCAAACCAACCGGGGCAAATCATAGAGCGCCCAGGGGATACTGGGAAGTCAGAGTCGGAAAATTGTTGCGATTGGGTGCGGCAATTTTTCCGGGCAGCGTATCGCCATGGCATTCCTTACATAGCCGCCGGCTTTGCCGGTGGTGGAATATCCGATGGAAACACAATGCTGCAACACGAGATTGAGGCCGCAATTTGGTGCCGCCCGGAAAAATTGCCACACCCATCCTTGCTTGGCAGATTGGCAAAAAGTTGCCTGAATCGGTATAAAAGCAAGTTGTAGCTGCTTGGGCGGAGATTGCCGCAGCGGATTTTGGAGCGGTTCTTGGATTCTTCAATTGAAGATAATGGTTCAGGCGCAATTGGATATGTGGCGCTGGCGGTAGGGTGGTTGGTGCCCGGTCTGGGCCATTGGATGGTGGGCCGCAAAAAGCACGCGAAGATTTTTGCATTGGGAATTCATGGCCTGTTTTTCATGGGGCTGCTGCTGGGCGGATTGCCCGCACTGAACCGTCCGCGCCAACGCTTATGGGATTATGCCCAATATATGACGGGTTGGCCCGCGGTCGTTGGGGATATGGTTAAGCCCCATTATTACCCGGCAAAATCGCACCATCCGCCCGGCTTTGCGCCGCTGATTCAGGAAGTTGCCACTGCGTACTGCGGTTTGGCGGGCATGCTGAATCTGCTGGTGCTGGTGGATTTGTTTATGCGAATCAGCGATCCGGTGCCGGAAATTCCGGTTCCAGGTAAACCCACGGAGGCAAAAACATGACGACTGCTGTTGCACCGATGGGGTGGATTCCATTTATTAATCCGCTATATTCCGCAGTTCCCCACTTAACGGCCATTTGGCTGCTGCTGATTTTTCCGCTGGTGGTGATTATTTCACTGGTGTATCAAACGGTGCGGCGGAATGATCTTTCCGGCTTGGCGCTGGGTACTTTTTGGTTTTCAACCAAAGTGCTTTTTTTTATGGCCCTGATCGCTGTGGTTATTCAAATTGTTTTCTTTTTAAGCATTCATTATCTCGCCGGCCCATTAAATTAGCGGCCATCATTGGAAAGGATCGGCCAGCACCATGTCCATGAACATCTTATGCCTAGGCGATATTATTGGCCGGCCTGGCCGACAAGTCATCATGGAGTGCCTGCCGGATTTTATTAAATCCCGCAATGTGGATCTGGTGGTGGCCAATGCGGAAAATTCCGCCGGTGGTTCCGGCCTGACACCAGCTATTTTTGACAAATTGCTGGCGGCAGGTGTGAACGTCTGCACAATGGGCGATCATACATATCGGCGGCGGGAAGTTATTAAATTATTGGAAACATCGAGTCAGTTGATACGCCCCGGCAACTTTCCCAAGGAAAGTATTGGTAAAGGCTGGACGCTGGCCAAAACGGCCGGCGGTGTGAGCGTCGCGGTTTTGCAGGTCATGGGTCGGGTATATATGGATCCCATTGACAGTCCATATCCGGTCATTGACCGCATGTTGGAGGAAGTTCCGCGCGACGTGCTGGTGCGTGTGGTGGATTTTCATGCTGAAGCCAGCAGCGAAAAAGTGGGTATGGGCTGGTTTCTTGATGGACGGGTGTCGGTATGCTTTGGTACACACACCCACACGCCCACTGCCGATGCGCGTGTATTGCCCGGCGGAACGGCGTTTATTTCTGATGTTGGCATGACCGGTCCGTATGCCAGCGTGCTGGGGCGGCGGACCGAGCGTGTGCTGAAATTTTTTACGACGGGTATGCCGCAGATGTTTGATGTGGCCACCGGTGATCCGCGTATGAGTGGCATTTTGGCAACCATCGATGAAAAAACCGGCAAAGCCGTGTCCATTCAGCGCGTGGAAGTTCACGGTACCGAACAAACCGTCGCCTACGACGCCGACGACAACCGCCCCGGCTACCGCAAGGGAGGTTATTAAGTGAAAAGCGGTAAATCGGGAGGAAAGGTATTTCGCGATCCGGTGCACCAGTTAATCCGCATTGCCCCGGAAGACCGCTACATTCTTGATCTAATTGACACGCCCGAGTTCCAGCGGTTAAGGCGTATTCGCCAACTCGGTGTCTCGTCGCTTACTTTTCACGGGGCTGAACATAGCCGATTTTCGCATAGTCTGGGAGTGTTTAACATTGCTCAACGCATCATCCAATCGCTTCAGCTACGTTACGGCCCGAAAAGTGACGTTTATCAGACACGTACACAATATGCTAAGATCATAAAGGCTGCGGCTCTGCTCCACGACGTCGGCCACGCCCCGTTTTCACACATGCTTGAACGGGCGTTCGCCGGCACTCACCATGAGCAACGAACGGTCGAGCTAATTTGCGGTAAGCAGTCCGGCTTAAACAAAGCCCTCTGTGAAAATCAAATAAAACCCGAAGACGTTGCATCGGTGGTTCGGAAGGATTTCCCGGTGAAATTGGTCGTTGACATTGTATCAAGCCAACTCGACGCAGATCGAATGGACTATCTACTTCGCGACTCGCATTGTACCGGTGTTAGCTACGGAGAGTTTGACTTAGAATGGTTGTTACACGCCATGTGTGTCGGGCGCGTGGCCGATGGTCACGGCAGCAGTAAATCGTCCCCTAAGTTATGCTTGGATAAACGCAAGGGGATTTACGCCGCCGAAAGATTCGTGGCGGCCAGACTGCACATGTACCAACAGGTTTATATGCATAGGGTCACCCGCGGCTTTGAGGTGCTGATGCTCAATCTCTTCACTGCGGCCGCGCATCTTGCCAAGCGTCAAAAACTACCTGCAGAAACGCCACCGCTCGTAAATAATTATTTCTCGAAATCAGGAAAGCTGGATCTCAGTAATTTTCTGCAATTTGACGAGTCCCAAGTTGTTGCTGCACTACACGTTTGGTCTCATTCCAAGGGGAACGCATACAAAACCATTCGCCGGCTCTCCGCCGCATTTTTAAGCAGACGACGACTTTATGGATCAATTAATCTTACCGGTTCGGCCGCTGAAATGTTGAAACTTGGTGAGGAATTAGGGCACCTACCCAAGGAAAGCGATGGGGTTACGCAGGCGTACGGGATCGATACAGTTTCGGATACGCCGTACAAGGGGATGGTCTATCGGGCGAGGGGGGACGCGAGCCCTGAAGAGATTATTAATGATTCCATTCTTGTGGCAGATCCTGAAAACCCAGAGTCCGTGAAACCGGTCGAAACCGCTTCGAGGCTGTTGCAAAACATGGATGCAGAACAATTTGTCGTGACCCGGCTTTACTTTGACCGTGAAAGAACGAAAATGGTAGAATCAATAATAAGGAAACTGGGAATCAAAATGGAGAATTGAACAATGGATGGAATGCTCGAGCTACTGCGGTTAATTAACGCGCTTGGCAAGGTGGATGGCAGAAAAAAGCTGCAGAAAATTGTATACATTCTGCAGTCGATGGGATATCCGTTTCCGCAGCGTTTCGGCTATTTGCATTACGGGCCTTATTCTAGCGGTCTGGCCGCAGAGATGGATTCCCTCGTATCCGCAGGGCTTGTCACCGAGCAAAAGCGCGACGGTGGCGGGTATGAGTCCTACGTTTATGAGTTAGGAGCGGATGCGACAAACTTACTTAAGGAATTGAAAAAGACAGACGAACCAATTTGGGCAACGCATGCGGTGAAGTTCAATAAACAAGATGCCAACTCGCTTGAGGCATTGAGTACGGTCATATATTTGCGTAAAAATGGCTTTTGCGGTGATGGCCTCCGAGATCGGTTTACTGCGCTAAAGCCCCAATTGAAAAAATATTACGAATCTGCGTTGGAGGCCGAGACGAAGCTTCCTAAGCCCAAATTGTCCCCTCGGGCTGTTGGAACATCAGCCATTTACTGATTCGTATCACCCTCGCCGTCAGCATGTCTGCGTGGCCCGCACTGATTTTACCGTGGTGACGGGACTAGCAAAAATCTGACCGCTCGGCCATCGGTGCCATGACCACGGGAAGGTGATACCATTTGGATTTCAAACTCCAGTCGCGCCCGAATGGAAGATAATGGCGGTAGACCCCAAAACAGTTTTGCCGCCGTACTGCGGTCCGATCTTCTCGACGAGATCCTTTGCGAATCCCACGGCTTGGTTCTCCTCGCAGAAAATTGTGGCACAATCGCCATCCGTCGCTTCGGAGGCCGAGAATCGGCATTTTATCGCGGCATTGATGATCCGAGTGGTTCCCGACGCTGGTTCCTCCAAGGCAGTGATTTATGAAGCAAAGTCTGGTCATATTTCCATCGTGTGCCAATATTGTTCGCGCGCACCGGAGGGACGCGCTTTGGGATGACGAAGAAAGGAACCTTACCGAGAACCGCCGATTTTCGGCGTGATCGGCACGAGCCAATTCCAAGGCAGGGCGTAGAGATTTTTGCCCAGGGGCCGGCCTTCACCGCCGTGCAATACCACGCCGTTGCAAAATTGTGTGCCTTTGCCCAGGCCACTGCGGAACGCCAGAATGCCGCGCGTGTCTTCCAGAGTGGCCTGATTGGACGATTTTATTTCTATGGCTACAAGTTTCCCCTGGTGCTCAAGAATAAAGTCAACTTCTTTCCCGGAACGGTCGCGCCAGTAATACAATCGGCGGTTGGCACTGTCCAGAGTCCGCCACGTTTGGAGGCTTTGAAAAATGGTTTGCTCAAGCCAAAATCCCTGATCCACACGCGCCGCCAGAAGAGTGCGGGACCTGATTCCCGCCAGCCAGGCCCCCAGACCACAATCGTTCCAAAGTAACTTTTTTGCTTTGACAAGACTGGTGCTGGGGTTGGTTGCATACGTTGGCAGCCTGCTAATCAGACATCCAGTTTCCAATAAATTCAGGTAGCGATGGCAGGTTGGCTGTGAAAGGGCCGCGTCGCGGGCCAGTTCAGCCTGGTTTAACAGCCGGGCAGTACGCTGCGCCGAGAGTGCCATGAACCGGCGAAAATCCGGAAGGCTGGCGACGTCACTTAATTGCCGTAAGTCGCGCTCCAAATAACTTTGGGTATACCCACCAAACCAGATATCCCGTGCCTGATCCGAATCCAACTGCAAGACGGATGGGTACCCGCCGCGCAACAGCCATTGGGGCCAGTCGCCTGCTTCTGTCGGCCAATGGCGGTGGTCAAAATCCTCGTTAAACAGAGAATCAATCGGGCTGAGTTTTTTTTGGCTTTGCAACCACTCTCTTGGGCAAAATGGCGGCAATTCCAGATAAGCCGCACGCCCGGCAAGCGATTCCGATACATGCGTCATCAAAGACAGGTTGGCGGAACCGGTCAAGAGGAAGTCACCGGCGTTACGTTGCCGGTCTACCTGCCTTTTTACCGCAAGCAGCAGGTTCGGCACGCGCTGAACTTCATCAAGCGTTACGGGTGGATGGGCACAGAGCGAATCAGGGGCCTCCTGCGCCTGTCCCAGCAACGCGACATCATCAAGTGTGAAATAGGGCCGCTCGGCACGGACATTTCGGACAAGCGTGGTTTTGCCCGTTTGCCGCGCACCGGTTACCACGGCCACAGGAAGGACCTTTAACACCGCTTCCAATTGCGCCGCCAGCCAGCGTGTATGCATAGTATCCATTCCATGAATATAATCTATTCACAGTGTGAATACAATCTATTCACATCGTGAATAGATTGTAAGATTTTGAATGACCTGTGCGTGCGGGGCAATCAATCATTTCTCGCAACGTCTCAGGCGATTGCCGCCAATGCCGCAAGCACCTCGGCGTGATGCTCTTCCACTTTTACTTTGGGGAAGATTTTGGCGATTTTGCCTTTGCCGTCAATGATAAACGTGGTGCGTTCAATGCCCATGTATTTTTTTCCGTACATGGATTTTTCTTTCCATACACCATACGCATCGGCCACGGCGTGGTCGGTATCCGCGAGTAATGCAAAGGGCAGGCTGAATTTCTTCTGGAATTTCTCGTGGCTGGCAACATCATCCGGGCTGACACCAAGCACCACCGCCCCGGCCTTTTCCAGATCGGCAATGCCGTCGCGGAAGTTACAGGCCTCTTTGGTGCAGCCGGGCGTATCATCCTTGGGATAAAAATAGAGGACGATTTTTTTTCCTTTTAAGTCTTTCAAGGCAATATTTTTGCCTGCGGTACTGGGAAGCGAAAATGCCGGAGCCGGGTCTTTTTCCGTAAGAGCCATAATAAAATTCCTTTTACTTGATGCCACTTCTTGCTTAGTTCGGCAATAGTAGGCGCGGCGGCGCGAAAAGGCCAGCGGATTGGTAGAACGTATTATCAGCATAGTACTACAGCGCGACTTCGGTATTTGAGGGCCAAAAACGCCCTTCCGAATCCTGCTTGTCCGCGGTTAACGCAGGCGGCGATGAGGAAGTCGCGCTGTAGTAATAGGCAGTAATTGCGGTATTGGGCGGCGGCGGGGGGCGCCGCCGAGCAGTTGATCAGGAGATAGTTCAGGCCCGATTAGCCGGCTCCCGCGGCAAAAGGCCTGTCCCGATATGTCGGGAGATTTCGGCTTCCAGCCTCAACAGGGAGCAAATATGGATTGCCAAAAGGGCGGCAGGCATTTGGTATTTTGCATTTAGTGTTCAGAACGCTTTGGGTTTTCGGGGGTGGCGGAGTGATACGGGATATCCATAGATTGAGGCATGGAATCCGAAATCCTCGATGCGACAGCAGGAGCGGATCGGGATTTCGCAGATTGGCACAGATTAACGCGAGGATGGTTTTCGTTTATAGCTTACGGGTTTCAGTTTTTGGGCTGCCGGGGCAAGGAGGCCAAGTGGGCCAAGTTAGGAGGGCAAGGGGGCCAAGTTCAAAAAGTTGAGAAACACCTTGATGGCAGCGGGTTTGGTTCAAGTGTGCCAAGAGGGCCAAGTGGTTTTGAGGGCCCCTACGGGGCCAGCTTAAAGGAGTTAGAAGTTAGAAGGCTTTTTGGGCGCGGGCGGCGATAAATAAAATAATGAGATCCCGGCGCGCCGGGACGACGGGTTTAATGAGACTCCCGGCGCGCCGGGATTAATGAGACGCGGTGCCTGCGCACCGCTTAAAAGGCGCGAGGCGCTGCGCTTCAGCGAATAATCCCGATAGCCATCGGGACTGCGCTTAACGAACGACGAGCAACCCCGACACGCAGTTTCAAATCGCATCGGGACTGCGCTCAAAAAAACACTGATCAATGATCACTGATCAATATTTTCGGAGGCGCAGGGTTGCTGCGAATGCTATAGATGGGTGCGTGCGGGGATATCGATTCCAATTAGGGCGGTGTCCATCATTGGCTTCGGTCTTCCAACATCATCCGTCTTCCAGTTTCTCACTGGTGGCGTATTATTCACTTTTCAAATCCCGGCAAACCGGGATGCGGTGTCGGAACAATCATTCGTGGTTCCGGCGTCGTGCTGATGCTATAGGGGTGAGCGCGTGGCGATAAGGATTTTCACTGATCACGGAACACGGATCAATATTCTTGCTCTATTGGCAGTAATTGCGGTATTGGTCTGTCGATTCAGCAACAGGGATAGCATGGGCCTTTTTATTACGGATGATGCGAACAGTACCGCAGCGGACAATTGGATGGCGGCCAGGGATTACATTGGGTTGCAGGTTATCGGAACCAATTGATTTTCATTTTGCATCGGCCAGCGGTTTCCGATAAATCAAGAAATTTTCGCAAAATTTCTTGACTCATTGAACAATTCCGCTTAGATTTCCTGTTATCGCCACAACCCAAGTTTATTTGAACGGGAGTTGAGCAGTGCTTAACAGAATTTCTGTGCGTAAAACCGTGCTGTTTACCTGCGCTGCAGCTTGCCTCGCGGCGATGCCAGCGGTCACCTCGGCATCGACTGTCTACACCGCCAGCTGGACCGGTGGAACTGGCGACTGGAGCAATTCCGCGAATTGGCTTTATTCCCCAGCCGCACCGTCGCCCGCAACATTTCCCGATGACGGTAATGACGGTTTAGATTACGCTGTCCAGATCAATGCCGCAGGTCCTGCGATACTTGACGTATCGGCGTCGGTATTTGCTTTAACGATCGGCATCAATGGAACGCTTACCACCGCCAGCGGCGGATCGAGTGTACTGAGTGTTGGTCCGAATTCATTCGAAAATTATGGGAAAATTGATATTGTAGATAATTCCAGCCTCACAACGGGTGGAACGATAAATAATAATGGGGTCATCAACATCGGCAGCGGGGGCACCGGTGGTGCCAGCACGCTTATCGCCAGCGGAAATACCACCTTGTCGGGTAACGGATCTGTGATTCTCGCCGGAGGCGATAGTAGTATTGATGGAAATGGCTACGCCCTGACGGTGGCGAACACCATTTCCGGTACCGGAACGCTTACAGGCTTTAGCACGCTGACGAACAACCTGACCATCAATGCCGATGTGACCGGCGGACAACTTACAATTAGTGGCGGGGCTGTGGCTAACAACCAGCTTCTCGAAGCCAGCAACGGTGGAACGCTGGCGTTGACCAACACCACGGTCAGCGGCACCGGCCCGGTGGCTCTCAACGGCACAGGGGATAAACTGATACTTAGCGGCACCACGCTTGACAATGTCCATCTGTACACGAACTCCGGCAGCGTGATTACGGTGGCCGCCGGAGCGGCCAGCCTGATTAACGACGCTGGCGGCGGGAATATAGACCTGAACGGCACGTTGAACATTGCCGATGGCGCGACGTTGAACGTTGAAGGGTACATGGGCGGCAGCGGTGGTTCCGGTGTGATCAATGTGGGGGACGGAAACAGCCCGGCGACGCTGGCACTCGTTGGCACTACGAATTTGGGTGTCAATACGGTGCTTAATGGCCAGAGTGTTATTCAAGGTAATGGCAATGCCCTGACGGTCTACAGCACCATTTCCGGCACCGGAACAATTACGGGCTTTAGCACGCTGACGAACAACCTGACCATCAATGCCGATGTGGCCGGCGGACAACTTGCAATTAGTGGCGGGGCTGTCGCTAACAACCAGCTTCTCGAAGCCAGCAACGGTGGAACGTTGGCGTTGACCAACACCACGGTCAGCGGCACCGGCCCGGTGGATGCAATTGGCGTCGGGTCGAATCTGATGCTAAGCGGCACCACGTTAAACAATATCAATTTGGACAGCAACACAGGCAGCGTGATTACCGTGGCCGCCGGAGCGGCCAGCCTGATCAACGATAGTAGCGGCGGAAATCTAAATCTCAGCGGTACGTTGAACATTGCCGATGCCGCGACGTTGAACGTTGAAGGGAACATGGGCGGCGGCAGTGGTTCGGGTGTGATCAACGTTGGCGACGGCAGCAGCCCGGCGACGCTGGCACTCGTTGGCACTACGAATTTGGGTGTCAATACGCTGCTTAATGGCCAGAGTGTTATTCAAGGTAATGGCAATGCCCTGACGGTGGGGAGCGGTATTTCCGGCGCCGGAACAATTACGGGCATCAGCACGCTGACGAACAACCTGACCATCAATGCCGATGTGGCCGGCGGACAACTTGCAATTAGTGGCGGGGCTGTCGCTAACAACCAGCTTCTCGAAGCCAGCAACGGTGGAACG
>JGI20133J14441_1000401_pt1 | contig 41147 bp, 30 predicted proteins | sample RS3BMetagenome_FD_14441 | JGI IMG/M metagenome (IMG submission 14441)
CGTTTGTCGTTGCTCAGGGCGTGATGAATCACGCCCCTACGGAAACGTTTGTCGTTGCTCAGGGCGTGATGAATCACGCCCCTACGGAAACGTTTGTCGTTCTCAGCAAGCTCAAGGCATATTGAATTTCTGCGCGCACCTGGGGGTCATTCTCTGTAGAAAGCGCCGCTTGCAAGGCGGTGGCAGCAGCGTCACCGCCCAGACGGCCCAGCGCCCAGGCGGCGTGACCACGTACCAGCGCCTCATCGTCGTGGAGCGCATTGATCAGCGCCGGAACAGCGCGTCTATCGCCGCTATTGCCCAGCGCGACACACACGTTGCGCAATAAACCGCCTCGTTTGGCTCGCTTGATGGGGCTGCGCCGGAAACGCTGGCGAAACTCTTCCTCTGTTAGAGAGAGCAGCGGAATAAGTTCCGGGCTGCTGCCGATGCCGGGGCGCGGCTGAAATTCCGGGCGGGGCGTGAAGCGCGCGCTGTGCTGTGCCGCCTGTTGTGTTGGACGCAGGCCCAGGCGTCTCTCGGCGACGTGATTCACGGGGCAGACCTCCTGGCAGATGTCACAGCCAAAGATCAGGTTGCCCATGAGTGGGCGCAGCTCGATGGGGATGCTGCCGCGCAGTTCAATGGTGAGGAACGAGATGCAGCGCGTGCTGTCCAGTGTGTAGGGGTTGGGTAGCGCCTGGGTGGGGCAGGCATGCAGGCAGAGTTCGCAACTGCCACAATTTGTTTTGAGGGGGGCGTCAGTTTCCAGGGGCAGATTGGTGACGATCTCGGCCAGGAAAATCCATGATCCCCAGCCTTTGGTCAGAATATTCGTGTTTTTGCCGTACCAGCCCAGACCCGCGCGCTCGGCCACGGCCCGATCTACCATGCGCCCAGTATCGACGAACAGGCGCGTTTCCAGGCTATCGCCCATCTCATCGCGGGCATATTCGCGCAGCCATGCGGCGTATTGTTGCAGTTTGGGTTTGATGATATCGTGATAATCGTCACCCCAGGCATAGCGCGAGATGCGCCCGTGCGGCAGCGGTCGCTCTGCGTTCTCACTTGTTGCAGCAGGCGTCTCTTCCGGTATTTCGGTGAGGTAGCACATTGCCAGCGTAATGATCGAGCGGGCATCCGGTAGCAAGGCATCTGGATGGCAGGAGACGCTGGCCCGCTCTTTCGTGAACCAGGGCAGGCCCTCCATGTAGCCCTGCTCGATGCGCTCGCGGATCACCCGCTCAGCTTCGGGCAGCGCATCCGCGCTGGTGATGCGAACGCTGTCGAAGCCGAGAGCGTAGCCATATTCTTTAATGGTCTGTGTCCGTAACATATTGATACGCCTTATATGTCATTGTGAATCACTAGTTCGTGATGTCACGTTGTTGAGTTACATACCAGGCCACGCCGATGAAGATAGCCAGATATACCAGTAATACGAGTAAGGCATGCAGGTCTGTGAGCGTGGCGGGCGTGCTATTGAACAGATAGTGCCCCTGATTTTCGAGCAATGCGCCAGTGTTGTTGCCGATGAGATAGTCAGGAATGGCGCTCAAGAAACGGCCTGTCGGCCCAGGAGAGATGTGTCCGATGATGAAGAGTGCATTGCTTAGCACCGGCTCTAGCAAAGCCCAGGCCAGTGCGCCGGCGATCCCTGCTGCCGTTGAGCGCCCTGATGTGGCCAGGCAGAGAGCCAGCATGGCGTAGATGAACAGGTCGAGCATGGCGGCCAGCGCATAAAGGATGGCATGCATGATCCACGCGCCCGTCAGAAAATCAAGTGGCTGCGGGATGCCTGTCAAGGGATTAAGCAAGAGCGAAACAATCAGGCCGATGAGCAGGGTGAGCAGAAAACCGACGAAGGTGCAGACGAGTAGTGCGCCAATTTTCATCAGGATGAACTGCGTGCGCGTGGGGCCGCGTGTCAGCAGCAGGCGCAAGGTGCCATGTGTGTACTCGCCGCCAACGATGGTACCGGCCAGGATAATCATGAGCAACATGCCGACAAATTCTGCTATCTCCACTGTTACGTTGAGCGATAAAGGCAGGCGCAGAGCGCCTGAGAAACTGCCGCCGAGTTGCTGAGCCTGGAGATCACCGCTATGTAACAGGACGATAGAACTGATGGCAATAATGACAAAGACGATTACAACCGATAATATGCTGATAGCGAGCATGATGCTGGCCATTGGACGCCGACGAATCTTGTAGAGTTCGACGCCGATGAGCCGCAGTAATGTACTGATAAAGTCGGTACGGCCCATAAAGACGGTATTGGTGCGTACCGGTGCGGGCACTTTACGACGTGAAGGATGGGCAGGCGTTGTAGTTCGTCGTGAGGCATTCATCAGCGACCTCTCTTTCCGTTGTCGGGTGCATCGGCTGAGGGAGAAATGTAGATAGGGGCTTCGGCCAGGGCCTCCATGCCGGTATGATTGCCCTGTGCGAGAGTGGTGGCTTCCAGGAAAACCTCCTCCAGCGTGCCTTCGCGTGGATGGATTTCTGCTGCAAAGAGGTTCTGGCGCGCCAGCAGGGCGTTCAATTCCGCCGAGTGGCATGCCGGTGCGTCCACAACAAGGATTGAGCCGCCGCGCCTGTCAAGCTCGCTACGAACGTCCTTTATCCAATCGGCTCCTCGCTCTCGTGCTACCTGGAGCGCATTCAGCGCCTGTTGCGTGGCCTCTTCATGCTCCATACGTAGCACGATCTGCTGCCCCTGTTGCAGTAGATCGCTAACTCGTCCCTGAACGACGAGATTGCCACGCTGAAGGATGGCGACACGATTGCAGACTTGCTGCACTTCATACAGGATGTGGCTGGAGAGAAAGATGGTCTTGCCGAGTGAGGCGAGGCGTTGAATAAGACGGCGAATCTCGATCATGCCCGATGGGTCAAGCCCGTTGGTCGGTTCGTCCAGCAGAACCAGTTCGGGGTCGGTCAGCAGGGCAGCCGCGATGCCCAGACGCTGCTTCATGCCCAGTGAATATTTGCGATAGGCCAGGTTCTCATAGCTATGCAATTCGACGATATCGAGAACCTCTTCCAGGCGGCGGTCGTTGATAGGGCCTAAGCGCATGCCTGAACTGGCGGCAATCACGCGCAGATTATCCAGGCCGGAGAGATAAGGATAGAAAAGTGGCATTTCAACAATGGCTCCGACGCGCTGGAGAATCTCCGGCAACTGGTAAGCGGTATCCATGCCGAAAAGGATGGCGCGCCCCGCCGTCGGGCGAATCAGGCCTAGCAGCATCCGAATGGTCGTCGTTTTGCCGGAGCCATTCGGGCCGAGAAAGCCAAAGACATCTCCGCGCATCACCTCAAGATGCAGGTCGTTGACCGCGACAATTTTGCCAAAGACCTTCGTGAGTCGGTTGGTGCTAATGATGATATTCTCGTCCTCGTACTGAGAGATTTTGTTGCTACTTGCTTCTATGTCTTCCAATAGCGGCTCCTTCTATAAATCTGAGTCTGCATTTCATATACGTTCCTTGCTTAAACGGGTTTAATAATGAGGCGACTGCGGCCTGGGGTGAGATGTAAGTACCAATACATGTTCATACGTGTTGCTATAAGGATGCAGCAGGGTAGCCACGAGGGATACCCTATCATGAACAACGGGCGCAGGCGGCATCGTATCATGGCAGGGGCGTCTCCTGGCGGTCGCTCTGTGTGCTCTTGAGAAATACATGCCTCGTCTGGTAGACTATGACACAGGGATAGAACATATTAATGGCTGCCAGAGAGGGGCTTTTCATAAAAAAGCACACGTCTTTGATAAAGGAGTCCAGTCATGCAGGACCATGATTCCCAGTTTCACCCGTCCGAAGTCCAGGGGTACGATACCCCTTCGCTTCCTTATATACCCTTTGGCAGCAATTTTGAGCCGATGCAGCTACAGTATAGCAGCACGGAAACAGATGTGCCAGCACCTGTAGTGGATGCTGTAAAGCGTCCCTATAACCCCTTTGCCGGGCCGCCACTGGAGACACCACCACCGCAACGCCGCTGGCAGCTTCACCACAAGTTGGTTCTGGTCGCAGCGGTTCTGCTGCTGATTCTTGCCTCTGGCGCTGCCATTGCTTATCTGAACCGCTCGACGCCGACAAAAACACTGGATGCTTTCTGCTCTGCCCTGCAAAACGGCGATTACCAGAGCGCTTACGATCAACTCTCAGTGCAGCTTCAGAGCGAGATTCCCGAAGCAGTGCTGGCCTCGGCACTCTCGCAGGACCGGGTTGTTCAGTGTACGCACGGCGTCGCCAGCGGTAATGGCATGGTGGCGACCGCAACGTTGCGCCTGGTACATGCCTCCAGAGGTATCAATAACGATTGGGTAACACTGGCCAAAAATAAAGATAGTATCTGGAAGATTGCGGATTTGAAACAGGCACAATGATGCGCACGTCTTCAAGTGTGCAGAAAATAGTTCTGTGACAGATTTCTCATCTCTGCCGTTATGCTCCTTACTGCGACTCAGCTTTGTTCGTTCTATTATCATTATGAGTAGAACGGTAAGTGGTGAGTTGCTCACCGAGAATGATGAGGAGCGATCAATGGAAGCTGCACTGTATGGGCCACAGGGGCGTATAGTTCTGAGCGCTACCCCTCTAAAGATCGGACGCGCCCCCGACAATCAACTGGTGCTGAGCGATGGCAAAACTTCAACCCATCATGCTGAAATACGCCCCGACGGGCAGGGCTATAGCATCATCGATGTAGGGAGTACGAATGGAACTTTCGTCAATGAGGAGCGCCTTGAACGTAACCGGCCTCGTTTGTTACGTGCGGGCGACATTATCCGCATTGGTGACGTGCGGATGAGCTATGAGGTAAGTGGGGCAGAGGTGGCACCGACCGTTTATGCTGCCCAATCAACGGAGATGCCCCCCACAGTTGCAGCGCCGCAGCCAGAACCGCAAGGCTATCCGGCGTATCCGCTGCCGCAGGTGCCACCCGTGCCTCCGCCTCCCTATCCGCCGCCGCCCAACCCTACTCCTTATAACGTGCCGTATCCTCCCCCCAACTATGTGGTGGCACCGGCTCCAGTGCAGCCACAAAAGACGGACCGTCGTCGCACCTGGCTCATTGTTGGTATCGTCGCTGCCGTCGTTGTGTTGGCCTGTGTGCTGGCGAGCGCGCTAGGGGCCATCTTCGGCTCAACCCCCACGAAGACGCTGACCACCTTTTGCAATGATGTTGTCAATGATAATTTTTCCGACGCCTATCAGCAGTTATCCAGTGGCTTTCAAAGTAAAGTGAGCGAGACGGAATTCGACACAGAGATGCAGCAAATCACCACTGCCAGTGGCGGGATGCGCTCCTGCACGGTTGGCAATGTGAGTGATAATGGCAGTACCGGCAACGGCGTCGTGACCTGGATGGCAAACGCAAGCCCCCAGCCGATCATTTCCAGTTTCCAGCTTGTCGATGAAAATGGCAGTTGGAAGATCAGCGGTGGCGTGATTTTCAGAAACCCATAAGTGCCGCGTCGTTAGTTTGGTAGGGCGAGCACAAGGCTCGCCCTGAGATGCTTGCGCTGATAAGCGTGCAGGGTGTACTGCCACGCCCCATCTATCCTGTTAGAGCATAGGTATCTTTACACCCCTGGCGCGCGCACACTCGATGGCCTCATCATAACCGGCATCAACGTGGCGCATGACGCCGGTGCCGGGATCATTAGTCAGCACGCGAGCAAGACGGCGCGCTGCCTCCGCTGTGCCATCGGCGACGATGACCTGGCCGGCATGGATGGAGTAGCCAATGCCGACGCCGCCGCCGTGGTGAATGGAGACCCAGGTCGCACCGGAAGCTGTGTTGAGCATGGCGTTAAGCAGGGGCCAGTCGGCGATGGCGTCGCTACCGTCTTTCATGGACTCGGTTTCGCGGTAGGGTGAGGCAACCGAGCCGCTATCCAGATGGTCGCGCCCGATCACGATGGGGGCCTTGACAATGCCCTTTGCTACCAGCTCGTTAAAGGCCAGCCCGGCTTTATCGCGCTGTCCGTAGCCAAGCCAGCAAATGCGTGCCGGTAGCCCCTGAAAGTGAATCTTCTGCCGTGCCAGCGTAATCCAGCGTTTCAATGACTCATCTTCGGGGAAGAGCTTAAGGATGGCCTCGTCGGTGCGATAAATATCCTCTGGATCGCCGGAGAGCGCAACCCAGCGAAACGGCCCCTTGCCCTCGCAGAAGAGCGGACGAATGTAAGCGGGGACGAAGCCGGGGAAGTCGAGCGCATGTGTCTCACCGGCGGCCAGGGCCTGCCCGCGCAGATTATTGCCGTAGTCGAAGACGATAGACCCCTGTTTTTGTAGTTCCAGCATGGCGCGCACGTGGGCAACCATCGACTCCTGAGCGCGTTTGACATACTCCTGGGGATTTCTGGCGCGCAACTCGTCGGCCTCTGACAGGCTCAAGCCGGCGGGGATGTAGCCGTTCAGCGCATCGTGAGCCGAGGTCTGGTCGGTCACGAGATCAGGAACGATGCCGCGTCGCACCAGTTCGGGATAGACCTCCGCCGCATTGCCGACCAGGCCAATGGAAAGGGGATGACCCAGGTTGCGGGCCTCACGTACCTGGTCGAGCGCCTCGTCCAGCGTGCTGGCGATCTCATCACAATAGCCGGTGGCGATACGACGCTGAATACGCGCCTGGTCAACTTCGACGGCCAGGCAGACACCAGAGTTCATCGTGATTGCTAGTGGTTGTGCCCCGCCCATGCCTCCCAGACCTGCTGTCAACACGAATTTACCTTTGAGACTGCCACCGAAGTGGCGGCGTGCTGCCGCCGCGAAGGTTTCGTAGGTGCCCTGCACAATGCCTTGCGAGCCGATATAAATCCATGAACCGGCGGTCATCTGACCGTACATGGTCAGGCCCAGCGCCTCCAGGCGGCGAAATTCGTCCCAGTTGGCCCAGTGGGGAACCAGGTTGGAGTTGGCGATCAGCACGCGCGGTGCGTCTGTGTGCGTGCGAAAGATGCCCACCGGCTTGCCCGACTGCACCAGTAGCGTCTCATCGGCTTCCAGTTGTTGCAGCGAGCGCACGATGGCATCGAATGCAGCCCACGAGCGGGCCGCGCGCCCGGAGCCTCCGTAGACGATCAACTCGTCGGGCCGCTCGGCCACCTCCGGGTCAAGATTATTCATCAGCATGCGCATCGCCGCCTCTTGCGGCCAGCCCTTACACGTCAATGTGGTACCGCGCGGAGCCTGAACCCGACGCGCTCCCTGGCTTTTCATAGACAAAGAAGAATCGCTGGCTGACATACAAGCACTATCCTTTCCGTCTCGTCTCTAACGTAGACCGTTACGCTTCATACTCAGATAGTATCATATTGAACAAACGTAAATGTAGCTGTGCGGCTGATGGGCCATTATCTGGGGGGGTGCGGCGGTAAACTTTTTTGTTGTAGGGCTTGCCAGAGGGAGCGGACGTGGGCCACCTCGGTCTCGTCGGGCACAATATCACCGTAGCGCACCTCCGTGTAGGTCTCGGTAACGGCAGCAATCTCCGGCTCTGCGTTGGCGAAAGGCACGGCGAGACGTTGGCTGAACTCAAACGGCGTTTCAGTACGCCGACGTGGGTAGCCGCGAGCAGCACACCAGGTCAGGAAGGCGCGGTAAATCTCACGGATCGTGCGCACCGCAGGCTCTTTGCTTATCTCTTCGTAGGTCGTCACCCCGGCCACTTCGTTCTGATGGCGAGGGAAAAGACGATGTAGCAGGGCCAGCAGCAAGGCTTTGAGCTGCGTCCAGAAAAGTTGCCATGACCAGAGGCTCTCGTGCGTATCCTCCTCGCGTTTTTGCAGGGAGAGGCGGCGTCGGCGCAGCGCCAGGCGAATCAGCATCAGCAGCAGCACAATCAGCAGGATGGGCATGATCACCGCGACATAGGGTGTGATGATGGTGATGAGCGGGGTGGACTGGATATAATGAGTTTTTGAAGCGGCAGGAGCGTTGCCCGGCGGCGTCAGATGAGGGATAGGGCTATGTGGATGCAGCAAGGAGAACAGCCAGAAGATGGGCGTAGCGAGCAGGATCAGTAGCTCTGACAGCAGGTATACCAGGCCATCGTAGAGGCGACCGAGAGGCGACAGCGCCTGTTGCACCTGGGCCAGAAATGCCGGACTGGCGAAAGCTCCGACCAGCAGGGCCAGTAACAGGAGCAACAGAGCCAGTGGCGCGATCAGACCGAGCAAGGCACGTTCCTGCCGACCTGTGTTGCTGAGCAGACCGGTAGCGTGCGTGCGGCGCAGGAAAACCGCGCGCGCCAGCGCGTGCGTCAGCAGGGCCAGCGAGAGAAAGATAGGGCTGAGCCAGAGCAGGCTGGCCAGGGCACCCATGCCACCACCTACCAGAGCCTGGATAAAGACCAGCGCCAGCGTTACCCCCACTCCAATGCGAAACGTGCTGATGACTACGGCTGGTTCGATCTGGCGACGCGAGAGACGTGCCCCACGCCAGCAGAAAAAGAGCGCGAGCAGCACAATCACAACGAAATGGAAAGCGGCCAGATTGAGCGAGAGAATATCTTCACATAGCGTGAGCAGCCAGCGTGGGTCGAGCACAAAGACGGACCTATACATGCTGGCCCAGGCTACAAGTAGTGTGCTAAGGACGAAGAACAAGTACACCGGCGTCTCCCCTGCTGTTGTCACGCTCACAACCTGCTTTCCCTGCCGCGCGGCGCGACTGACAGCTTGCACCTCCAGCCGCGTGGCGAGCCAGTATGTACCGGCCATATAGACGAAAGGTGCCCAGAAAGGTAGCAGGAGCGCGTGTGATGGCGAAAGGGGCGTGCTGGCCAGGCCAACCAGCGCAATGGTGATCCAGCAGGTTTCGGTGGCCATAAACAAATAAGGCAACAGGCGCTCACCGGCACTGCGGCGTATCGCTACCGGCGTCGTGCTCATTGCGAGAATATCTTGCTGACGCCGCTCCTCTGGCGTCAATGCTGGCCCATCATACGATTGAGGTGAGTTGTTCATAAATTGTACTATTTCCTGTTCGCTGGCCCTGTCTGCCTATTCAATTGTAGATTCGTTTGATGGGCCTGTCAATGAGCATCCGTAGGGCGTGATTGATCACGCTCTTACGATTGACAGAGTTGAGATTGTATGGTATCATTTCCTAATGGAAACGTTTCCAAATGCCGACTTTCTGATGTGGTTAAGAGTAACCGGTAGGGTTACATTTCGTAACAACAGGGGTAAGAGCAGTATATTGTGAGGGGGGTACCGTAACGAGTTGAGATTTCTCTGGCAATTGAGCTATTTTTATGGTATCATACACTCACTAGCTCTTGATATCCACGTTTTTATAATTCGCTTTGCGAACATCATCGGATTTTCAACGACTGAGAGATTCAGCATCCCACCTGCGTATTTACACAGGGTAGTTGCTCAAGGCAAGTCAGCAACAAGGCCCAATGAGGGGATGTAGAATGTTCGTGAAGAAAGGAGCGTCCACAAATACACTTCAAGGCACCTCGCATCCACATCTCATACGCAGGTATTGTAGTGCCGGGACGGTGCCGTCTTGTGATAATGCCTTTCTTCTCCGCATATTTATGATCCATAGATTTTCTGTGTGGGTCAACGGTAGAAGGTTTAGGGGGGCCAGGCAATAGAATTCCTGCGAGCGTAGTCGGCTTATGTTCATTAGCAATTTGTCCAGTCCAAAGGAGAACTACTATGTTCATTGAGCAGGGTGAGGTCATTGACGAGATCATCAGGCATATCCGCATCGGGCGTATTTCGCGCCGAACCTTTCTTGAGAGGGCGATGGCCGTTGGGTTGAGCAGCACAGCGGCTGTCTCGTTGTTAGAGGCCTGCGGCGGCACCAGCAACAGCACGGGCGGCAACGGGCAGACGGTCAACGTCAACTATATCCAGAGGGATACCAATGGCGTCTACGCGAGTCTGGTGAAGGCGTTTAATGACCAGAACAATGGGGTACACATTAACTATAATAGCAATGCTCCCAGCGATACTGGTCAGTTGTTGACCATTATCACCACTATGCTGCGCGCCCGCAGTAGTTCTATTGATGTCTTCCCAATGGACATCATCTGGCCACCTGAGTTTGGTGCGAATGGTTGGACCTATCCCATCAGCGAGAGTATGTGGCCTTCCAGTGATCGCGCCAATTATCTGCCAGGGCCGCTGCAAGGCTGCACCTACAATGGTAAGTTGTGGGCTGCCCCACAATATACCGATGTTGGCATCATCTACTATCGCACAGATATCATCTCGACGCCGCCTAATACCTGGGACGAGCTAGTCGCCATGTCCAAGGCGTCTGCCCCCTCCAAGACGCAGTTCGGTTATATCTGGCAGGGAGCGCAGTATGAGGGCCTGGTGTGCGACTTCTGCGAGGTACTCTATGGTTATGGTGGCTCAATTCTGGACTTCAACGATCCCAAGAAGGTCACGGTCAATAGTCCCGAAGGCTTGCAGGCGTTGTCAGAGATGGTCAGTTGGGTGGGTACGATCTCACCGGCGGCGGTGACTACCTATGAGGAGCCGCAAACGCTGTCGGCCTGGCAAGCTGGCACGGCCACTTTTATGCGTAACTGGCCCTATGCCATTGCATTAAGCAACGACCCCAGCGCCTCAAAAGTGGCGGGCAAGTTTGACGAGCATCCTTTGCTATACGGTGGCACCAATACGGTCGCTCATTCAAACATTGGTGGCTGGCAATACGGAATCAATGCCTTCACCAAGAATCCTGACGCGGCCTGGAAATTTATCCAGTATATGTTGCAACCTGCGCAGCAGAAGACCCTGGCTATCAAGTTGTCATTCCTGATGACATTGAAGAGCATCTACTCTGACCCGGATGTGCTGAAGGCCAACCCGTTCTTCGGCAAGGTGCAACCAATAGTGCAGAATGCGTTGCCGCGACCAGTCTCCCCGTTCTATCCTGACATCACTCAGGCAATTCAGCAGCGCATTCATGATGCCCTGATTAAAAAGACCACCCCCGCACAGGCACTGAGCCTGCTGGCATCCGATTTGCAGACCATTGTAACCAGAACATCGTAAGTCGATTCTCTCATAGAGGATGTCATGCAACAGGGTTTCTGGACAGATATTCTATTGCATGATATTCCTATGGTAGTGGTGTCTGTTGAACTCATCGAGAGGTTGTCTGCAATGCTGTAGACGTCGTAGCGCCACGGTATAGCGGCAAGCAGACAGCCTCACGGTGAATAGCTGCAAAGTAAGGAATGAACGTATGGCAACACAAGCGGCAGAAGTACCCGCCAGAAGACAGACTCTGCGAGATCGTCTGGACCTGGGAAGTGGCATTGCACCGTATATCCTGGTACTCCCTACCGTTGTCGTCATTCTGGCGGTGGCGGCCTATCCCATTCTTAATTCCATCTGGCTCAGCTTTCTTGACAATCCTCTCAGCCCCAGCGCGAGCTTTACCGGCTTGACGAACTATATCACCCTTTTCCATAGCAATACATTCATTGCCTCCATTGGCACGACCTTTGTTTTCACCATTATCAGTGTCGCTCTGGAGACAGTCCTGGGACTGGGTGTTGCTCTCCTGATTAATGGCATGTTCCCAGGACGTGGGCTGGTGCGTGCCGCTATTCTCGTGCCGTGGGCCTTTCCCACTATTATCTCTGCCGAGATCTGGTTGCTGATGTACAATGACCGCACGGGCATCATCAGCTACTTTATGCAACAAATGCATATTATTCCGCCCGGTGCTACACTGTTGGAAACGAGTAGCGGTATCGTTGCGGCCTCCATTATCACTGATGTCTGGAAAACCACGCCATTTATGGCCTTGTTGATCCTGGCGGGCTTGCAGGTCATTCCTTCTGAATTGTACGAGGCGGCCAGCGTCGATGGGAGTAGCAAGTTCCAGCAATTCTGGACGATTACCTTGCCAATGATTACCGGCCCATTGATTATCGCGTTGCTTTTCCGTACTCTCGCTGCCCTCGGCGTCTTCGACCTCTTCTATGTGCTGGCGGGCAACCAGGTACAGAGCATGGCATCCTATTCGTATGAGTACATGTTTACGCGGACTACCTTCGACTTTGCGACTGGTGTGGCTGCTGCCGTTGTTCTGTTTGCGACCGGAGTGATTATCAGTATCATTTTCGCTATCGTCATGCGTGTAACACGAAGCTAGCAACGCCAAAGAGCGTTGATCGCTCTATCCGGGAAAGGAGATGCATCATGGCTGTCAAGGAGCAGGCTATCCCCAAAGCCCAGGTTAAGGTGGGCGTTGCGGAGTCAAGGGGTGGTTTTTCGTGGGGCAAGGCGATTCGCTATCTAGGGGTCGTGCTGGTCGTACTCATTGCTATCGGGCCGCTCTACTGGACGTTTGCGACCTCGGTAAAAAGTGGCGTGGAACTCAACGCCTCCCCGCCCACACTCATCCCCCACACGTTCTCGTTGGAAAACTATATCAGCGACCTGAGTGTGAGTATCTTCACTCGTGATCTGCTCAATAGCACGATTATTGCTGTTTGCACTACCATCATTTCGCTGGTCGTCGGCATTCTGTGTGCCTACGCCATTGCACGCATGAAATTTCGTGGCAAATCTGCCGTATTAGCCATTACGTTATCAGTGCAAATGATTCCGCCGATTGCGATGGTGGGGCCGCTCTTCGTGTTCTTCACCAGTACGCTACCGGTCTATAACACCTATGTGGCTCTGATTATCCCTGACATCGTGTTCACATTGCCGATCACGGTCTGGTTTATGACCTCTTTCTTCCGCGACCTGCCGCCGGACCTGGAAGAAGCCGCGCGCGTGGATGGGGCCTCGCGCATGCGTGCCCTGTGGGAGATCATTGTCCCGCTCACCGCTCCGGGTGTCTTCGCGGCTGCGATCCTCTCATTCATTGCTGTCTGGAATGACTTCATCTTTGGTCTGACGCTGACTGCCGATCAGACTGCCCAGCCGGTAACGGTCGGTGTCACGCGCTTCGCGGGCGAGCATACGATCCCCTGGGGCGAAATTGCTGCCGCCGCTGTGATTGTGACTATTCCGCTCGTGATCGTCGTTCTATTCCTTCAGAAACGCATCGTCTCCGGCCTCACCGCCGGTGCCGTGAAGGGCTAATGTGTCACAAATAAATTTGGCGTAGGGATGTGGTAGACCTGCCCCTACGCCGATTTGTTACCTGTTTTATTTATTACTATGTCATCTCGATAATTACGCCTTCTTTAGCGCGTAATGGAAGTGATGTCAGTTCGATTGCTGCCTCGCGCTCTGCATGAGTAGAGAGGACGATACGCCCATGTCCCATCTGTGAGGTATTTATCTGCTGCTCATTGTCGGAAAAGTTCACGGCCACGAGGTAGCGTTGCCTGCCCGCCTGGCGTAGAAAGACGAGGCAGTCGGCAGGCACGCCGTCGATGCTCTGGTAGTTGCCAATCGAGAGTGCGGGCAGTGCGCGGCGCAACGCGATGAGGCGGCGTGTGAAGGTGAGTAGCGAATCCGGGTCATCGCGTTCGGCGGCGACGTTGCTCTGCCGGTAATCAGAGGGTATAGGTAGCCAGGGTTCAACGCCTGGTGGACAGAAGCCCGCGTTTGGACTGCTGTCCCACTGCATCGGTGTTCGGGCCGGGTCGCGTCCGAGGCCGATGCCAGGCATATTTTTCTCCATCGGGTCACGGATGCGCTCAGGTGGAATGTTGCCATTGTGCATACCGATCTCATCGCCATAATAGAGGGTGGGCGTGCCGCGCAGAGTGAGCAGAAGCAGCATGGCCGAGCGCGCAAATGCTGGCCCCACGCGATTAATGATACGCGGCTCATCGTGATTGCCAAAGACGTTATTGGGCCAGGCCCCCGGTGGTAGCTGCGTTTCAAGCGCATCGACGGAGCGACGAATGGTCTGAGCGTCCCAGGTGGTGTTGATGAAATCGAAGTTGAAGGGCATGTGCATTTCGTCCAGATTGACCCCATAGTAGCTGGCCCAGACCTTGCGGTCGAAAATATGCACTTCACCCATCATGACGCGCGGATGTGTTGTGCTGTAACTATCAAGCAGCTTGCGTAGCTCACGATAGACGGTATGCACGTCGCTATGCCCGTTGTCATAGAGATGGATTTGTGAGGCGTAGTCCCCTATCGGCTTATGCAAGACGCGCTCGCCGCTGAGATTAAGCGGGTTATCGCGCAAGTCGGGGTCCTTGAAAATGAAATGGGCGGCATCGATCCGAAAACCATCGACGCCCCGTTCCAGCCAGAAGCGCACAATATCAAACATGGCGGCTTTGACCGCCGGATTGCGCCAGTTGAGGTCTGGCTGCTTCTTGAGGAAAGTGTGCAAATAATACTGGCCGGTGGCGCTGTCCCATTCCCAGGCGGAGCCACCCATTGCGCTCAGCCAGTTGTTGGGTGGAGAGCCATCGGGCTTAGCGTCGGCCCATACATACCAGTCCCGCATAGGATTCTGGCGCGAACTGCGCGACGCAAGGAACCAGGGATGTTCGTCAGAGGTATGATTAGGGACAAAATCAATAATGATCTTGAGATCGCGCCGATGTGCCTGCTCGATCAGCGCGTCGCACGTCTGCAAATCGCCGAAGATGGGATCAACATTGCAATGATCGGTAATGTCGTAGCCAAAGTCGGCCATTGGTGAGGGATAGAAAGGCGAGAGCCAGATAGCGTCCACTCCGAGCCAGTTCAAATAATCGAGCCTGCTGATGATACCCTGTAAATCGCCGATGCCATCACCGTTGCTGTCTTGAAAACTGCGAGGGTAAATCTGATAGATAATTCCGCGTTGCCACCAGGGGAAAGCGCTGTCCATCACAAATCTTCCTTTGTGTGTAATTATCACTGCCACATTTATGTGAAGCAAGCATATCATATCGCAAGGAAGGGCGTAAAGCTTGTACAATGTTTCATTATAGATACCTAAGAATAGAGGGAAACTGGCAGACATGCGGCAGGCATGATACTCACACAAAGTATCATGCCTGTTGTACGAAAAGGATGATTAACAGGCCTGCTGGCTAATTACCCACATACCCTATAATGTCTGTGCCTCCCTGAACAGGGAAGCTTGAGCCGCTGGTGTTGAAGTACATCGGGCGTTCAGCCACGAAAGCTCCCCCGTTATTGAGCGTCTGAACCGTCATTGAGAATGAGTTAGCCTGACTATTGGTACCGGCATTAAAATCCGTTTGTACCAGGCTGGCTATATCCTCAGTGAAGCGGCTGTGTGCGCCAACGGTGAAGGTATGGACATGGGTCTGACCGTAGCCGTTGACCAGCGTCACATAGATTGTCTCGGCATTGGCCGTCGGGTTCTGAATCGTCAACCAGGCATTGTAACCTGTGTTGGCATAGCCTTCGGCAAAATCATAGCCGCTGTATGTTGTCGAGCCGGGCTGACCGATGACATCGGTACCCCCCATCGCGCTGGTCGTGCGGCCATTGGTGAGGGTGTGCTTATAGGTGAAGTACTCCTCACGCTGCACGATGATATTCGCCCCGCTCGACGTGACCTGCACAGAGACTTCTGGCGTTGAGCCGCTGAAGGAATTGTTCGCGTTCACATTCCAGATCGTCTGACTGTTGGGTGCGATAGTAATGGTGTCGGTTTTTGTCGTTCCTGTTTGCGCGAAGAGGGAGATATTGACCGTAGCCGTAGCCTGTGCATTGAGATTGGCGATAGTCAGATATTCCTGGGTGCTGCTACCGGTATAGCCCTCGGCGAAGAACCAGTTATTCGTGAGAGTAGGAACCCCTACAATGTCGTATGCGCCTGAAACGGTTGTGCCATTGACGGCGACTCCGGTAAAGTAGGTGGGACGCTCAACCATGATTTGCTGGTTCGAAGTCACGATAGCTGCGACATGTGTTGGCAATGAGATAGCTCCAGGAGCGATGGTGCCACGAGCATTTGCAGGCACAGTTGTACTTTGCTGCCCGACCATGTTCCCATTGGCGTAGTATTGCACCGTCACCGTCGCGCTGGCGTTGTTCGGATTCAAAATGGTCAGATACGATGTGAAGTTTGGCCCGCCGGGCACGTCGGCAAAGTAATAGGTGTTGCTCAAATGGGTTGAGCCTAACACATCGGTACCGCTACTGATGCGGCCCTGGAAGTGTACAAAGTACATCGGGCGTTCGGCCACAATGCCGGAGCAGTAGCCTGATTGTGCTGTATTAACCGACACGACGGTGGCCACGGTGGCTGCTGATGTTCCCAGGTCAACAAAACCCAGATCGTTGTTGACCGACTCGGTGAGACGGCTATAGGGCCTGATGGTGACGGCAACCGTCTTATTCGCTGGTTGGCCATTATCAGGTGTATAGTTGTATTGAATATTAGCTGCGCACACGTTGCCGGAAGGATTCTCCAGCGTCAGGTATTCGCGGAAGCCCTTGCCAACGCGCCCTTCGGCGAAATACCAGTTCTTGCTGGTTGGCCCTGCTGGCAAGGTTGGCGTGGTTGTGCCTGTCACTGTTGGAACCGGCGGCGGCTGAGTCCCTGCTGGCACGTAGCTCAGCAGATGTTGATATTCCAGTTGTCCCATACTGGGGGCCGGTGTGCCTTGATAATCAGTTATCACTTGTGGATAGGTACAGACGCTCGTGGCCCCTTGCACCGTCCAGGCCCATCCCATCCAACTGATATTGTGAGCATCGAAGTAGGAAAGCAATTGCGACTCAAAAGAGGTCTGGCAATCGTATTCGCCACTCTCATCTGAAATGACCGGTACCGTCGCGCTGGCATTACCGAATGAGGCGTCCCATTGCGCGGGCATTTTACCAGGATAGGGATAAGGATGGGTGTCATACATGAGGTTAGAACCCGTGATGGGATAGGTGCCCAACTGGCTGAGATCATAGCTCCAGTTTGTACCGCCTACAATTACCAGATTCGTTGCCCCTGTTCCACGCACTGCGTTCACCAGCGCCTGCATGCCGACCCCTGGATACGTCAGCGTTTCCTGACACTGACAGTCGTTAGAGTAGTCCTTATCCGTGACGGTGCATCCAGCTTGCCAGCAGGCCCAGGTTGCCGGGTGAGGTTCATTGTAGAGTTCAAAGAGGACATTGGAGTAGGCACTGTAGGCGGTGGCGACCTGTGTCCAGAAGGTCACACTATCTGCATCAGGCATTGCCCAGGGACCACCACCCTCTCTGGATTGACCCCCTGCGTCAACCCATTGCAGATCGAGAATGACATTGAGATGCAACGAGGTCAGCGTATCAACAATTTGTTTTACCAACGCTTGATACTGGGACGCGGGGCAGGTATAGCTAGTTGCCCCATGGAGCCAGAAGTCCTCTGAGAGTGGCAAGCGCACGGTGTTTCCCCACCAGTAGGTGCCATTGGCTGATGAAGTTGGGCCAGGCCCCATAAGAGCCAGATGAGCGGCATCCAGTGGCCCATCGCCTGTACAACTAAATTCAAGTCCGTCGCGTCCTAAACCATGAAAAATATACGGTTGCCCCTGGGCGTCAATGATTGTATTGCCCTGGACATGATAGGGGCCGTCGGCGGTCATGTTATAAGGCAAATTGTTCGCCGCGTGTGACTGCTCAGGGCGATTCAGGAGCCAGAAGGAAAGCATACCACCTATTATCAGGAAGATACTTCCGCCAGCAATGAGTATTCTGTGGAAACGAGAGAATTTTTGCATAGATGGCAACATTTTCTAGTTCATCAGATTTAATATTCATAAGTTAATGAAAAAGGTAGTCCATACCTCTCCTGGCATAGTATACCGCTCCCTTAGAAAAATGGCAGTGTTTGAAATGGTTAAAAAGAGATTAAATTTTTATGGTTAAGGTCATGATTTGTCAACCAGAGCCAATTTTCGAGGCTGCGCAAGGCGTTGAAAGAGCCGATAGAGAGTCATGAGAGAGAGACAAATGTCCCATTTTATGTCTCAGCATTGCTATTAGCACGTCTAAACAGTTAGATATTTCTATGAGAGAAGCATTATTTTGATGCGTATACCAGACTCACGCATCTGCATTATATAAGGAAGGGCAGTATGGCATTCAATCATGACGCGAGCCGCAACGGATCAATGGCTCAACTATCCCCACAGGGGCCACAGGGAGGGCAGATGCCGATGGCGGGCTGGAAAGCGATGTCCGCCGCGCCAGCATCGGCTGCACCTGTTGCTCCATCGACTCCATCAGCGCCGGTAGCGCCAACAAAGTCGGAAAAACCGGCAAAGGGGCAGCGAGGCCGCCTGCTTGCTGTGACCAGTGTTGTTCTGCTGGTCGTACTAATTTTTGCCGCCTTACGCTTTAGCATGATGGCTACGGCTACCGATGATCTTTTGCAGGTGCGCGTTGGCAATCAGCAACCGGCTACCGTTGATCTGCGCCAGAGCATTCCGATCAGCCCTTACTTTCTAGGTACTAACGTCTTCCCCCTGGCCGGTTCTAGCTCGATTGACGCGGTTTCGTCTGGTTTTATGGACTTTACGCCGCTCATGAAAAGTGACCTGAGCGCCATCCATATTGGCATCTTGCGTTACCCAGGTGGTAACTGGGGTGAGCAGCACTTCCTGAGCAATCAGCAACTCGACCAGTTTGCCGCCATGCTCAATGCCACACACAGCCAGGGCATGATTCAAACCTATATTCCTACTACCCCTGCTGTCAAAACAACGGCAGGCGATCCGGTGTCACTGGCCCAGGGCTGGGTCTATTATATGAACAACAAAAATGATCCTCTGCGTAGCGCCAACTCGCCTTTTCACCCGGTAGAGTTCTGGACGGTCGGGAACGAGCCTGATCGGCTGGTAGATCAGAACGATAAGCCCTACACGGCGGCAGAGTATGCTGCTCTCTTCATCTCCTACTCTATCGCCATGCATAAGACCGACCCCAATATTAAGATTTATGGGCCGGAGATCAGCCAGTTCTATGGCATTGGAGCCGGTCCCTTCGACTCAACCGGCGCACCCTGGATGGAAACCTTCTTGAAGATCGTTGGCGACTATCAGAAGACGCATGCCGCCCAACTGGCAAGCATGAATATTACGCATCTGCTGGATGGTGTCTCGTTTCACCGCTACCAGTTCAACAACGCGCAGGATATCCCCGGCCTGCTGCTGAGCAGCCCGAACGAGTGGAACTACACGTTGCCAGCCTTGCGCCAGGAGATCGTGAAAGACCTGGGCTATGCCGCCCCGATTGCCATTACAGAGATTAATACCAATCCGGCGCAGGGACAGCCGACGCGCGGGCAGGCCGCGCTGTGGCTGGCGAACACGCTCGGCACCTTGATGGAGCAGCAGGTCACTGACGTGGGTTTCTTCTCGACCGTCGATGTGGAGAACCCTTATCCACTTTTTGAGCAGCAGGGCAATCAGGAGAGCGCTATGTTCCGCGTGATGCAGCTTTTCTCGCATCTACAGAAAAACCTGGTGCCACTGGCCGTGCAACAGACGCCGATTGGCGTCTACGCTACGCAGGATAGCAGCCATCAACTGGTCAGCCTGCTTTTTGTCAATAGCAGCAGCCAGGCGCAGGTGGCGCAGATTGACCCGCTGGATAGCGTTCTCGGTATNAGCGCGTGGCAGCATCTCACCGTCANGCTAGCAGCAGATAGTATTGTTGAGGTGACGTTGCATCGCAATGGTAGCGCCAGCGATTATGCTACGGCTTATAGCTATCAAGTGCCAACCACCAATAGCCCGGATGTGCAGCCGTTGCTCTACACGGTATGTGGGCAGAAACAGGATACGCTTGCGTCCAACATACCGTGCTGATTTTCTGCTTTAGGGAGAACAAGAGATTGTGCTGAGCGTTTTTACTAATGTCTTAGAATATTTCTACCTGCTCATTGTATTGGCGATGACGGTGCAGGCTATCTTTAATATTCGTTTGCGCCTCTTCATCTGGGAGACGCCGGAGCATGCGTGGATGAACCATGCCCCGACGGTCTATCGCGATCCCTGTCTTTCATTCACCATTATGTTGCCCGCCCGACATGAAGAGGATGTCTATCGTGAGACGATTCAAAAGGTCTATGATCTCAACTATCCAAAAGAATTGATGCAGATCATCGCTATCTGCCGCGAGGATGACCCCGGCACTATTGCCGAGGCGCAGGCCAAGATCGATGAACTGGGCGATCCCAATGTACAACTTTTGATCTTTAACGACCTGCCCATTAATAAGCCACATGGTCTGAACCTGGCGCTCCAGGTGGCGCGCGGCGACGTGGTGACGATCTTCGATGCGGAAGATGAACCGCATCCCGATATTCTGAATATCATCAATACGACTATGCTGGATGAGGATGTCGATGTGGTGCAAAGCGGTGTGCAGTTGATGAACCATAACACGCGCTGGTTCTGCTTCCTGAACGTGCTGGAATACTTCTTCTGGTTCAAGTCATCGCTGCACTTCTTCTCGCGCATCGGCATGACTCCGCTGGGCGGCAACACCGTCTTCGTGCGTCGCCTGCTGATGGAACAACTCGGTGGCTGGGATGAAACCTGCTTGACCGAAGACGCCGACCTGGGCATTCGCTTGAGCGAGTCGCACGCTCGTATGCGCATCATTTACGACGATGAATTTGTCACCAAAGAGGAGACGCCGCACACGATTGAGCAGTTCATCAAGCAGCGCACGCGCTGGAATCAGGGCTTTATCCAGATTCTGGTGCGAGGCGAATGGCTCAAGATGGAGAAACTTTCACAGCGCCTGCTGGCTCTGTATATTCTAATCTTGCCGGAAGTACAGGCGTTTTTCCTGCTGATGTTGTTTGTCTCCATTCTGATGTTTTTTCTCGTCAAACTGCCGATCTGGCTGGCGCTGCTGACCTACATGCCCATGTACTGCTTCGTGCTGGCGGTCTTCATCGACACCGCCGGTCTACACGAATTTTTGAAAGCTCACGGACGACCCTGGAAGTGGAGCGAGGCCATCCGAACAATGCTGGCCTTCTTCCCTTACCAATTCTTGTTGAGTCTCGGCGCAGTACGCGCTGTCTGGCGTTTCTTGCAAGGTGCGACGAACTGGGAAAAGACAGCGCATATTGGGCAACATCGTACTAAACCGGCCGCGTAAGATAGATAGAGTAAATATCCTATGACATCTAAACCAACATCGCAACAGGAGCAACAGGGTCAGCAGATGGGGCAGCCGCAGCAGGATGGTAGCCTGCTCAAGCGTTACGCAACGCCCATCCCGACGACGCCCGAAAATGGGGCCAACATGGTGAATGGAGCCAACAGGGCGAGCAATAGACCCACGCAGACCCCGCGCCCGTTTATGCCCGCTTCCGGTCAGGGCCAGGGTGCGGCCCCAAATAATGGGCCAAATATGCCCGCAGGTAATGGCGTAAACGCAGGTGCGCGTGTTTTTCCGCCACTGCAAGGGCCAAACGGTGCTGGCGGGCAGTCGCCAATGAGTATGCCGGGGCAAAATCCCGCTATGCGCGGAGCGCAGGTACCCACTGCGGCAACGCAAAGGCCCCCTGCTCATCCGGTTGCCCCGGTACCCAATCGCCCGCACGCACAGCAGCCACAGGCTCCGCAGTATGAGCGTGAAGGCAACCGTATTATTCTGTTTCGCAGCCCGAAATTTTTCGTGCGCACTACCGTCAAACCCGGCCTTCAGCGCAACGATCCGATGCGCCGTCCCACCGGTCACACGCGCATGTTGCCGAAGGTCATGCCAGGCCAGCATCAGCGCGTGATGGAGAGCGAAACCAGGATGTTGCCGAAGGTGGATGCTATCAATCCGCACAAAAAACGGCAGTTTCCCGTGCCTGTGTGGCTGGAAGCTGCTGTGGTTGTGTTGAGCTTGCTCGTCATCCTGGTGGCACACGCCTATAATATGTTCGGCTTCCCGCGCTATGAACTGGACGAAGGCACCTATATGGAGAATGCCTGGGCCATCCTGCACGGCATGATCTCCCCCTATGCCTATGGCTATGGGCATCCACCGATAGCCTGGATACAGATCGCGGGCTGGGTCGAACTGGTCGGCGGCTTCTTCCAGTTCGGTGATGCCGTCAATACCGGGCGTACTCTGATGCTGGTTTACGCGCTGGGCAGCGCCTTGCTGGCCTACCTGATCGTGCGTCGCCTGGGCAGCAGTCGTAGCGCGGCCCTGTTAGCCATGCTGCTCTTCGGACTTTCGCCCATCGCTATCACCTTTGGACGGCAGGTGCTGCTCGATAACGTGGCAACCTTCTGGTTCTTGCTCTCGTTCTATCTGCTGGTCAATGGCGAGAGCCGCCTGTTGTTCATCTTCCTATCGGGCATCACGCTGGGCATCTCCATTCTCTCGAAAGAGGTCATGGTGCTGTTTATTCCAGTGATGGTCTACGCGGCCTGGCTGCACTCGACGAAGTTTCAGCGTAAATTCGCCCTGGTGGCCTTTACCTACTCCACACTGGCGGTTGGTTCCACCTTTGTCTTGATGGCCGTGCTGAAAGGAGAACTCTTCCCCTATGGCTGGTTTCCCTGGGACACCCACCCGCACTTGAGCCTGATCTCCACCTATCTCGGCCAGGTGCAGCGTGGCACCAACCAGGGCAGTTTTACGCAGCAGTGGCAAACCTGGTTTAAGCTCGACCCACTGCTAATGATTTGCAGTGTCGCCACGATTGTGTTTAATCTTGTCATGGGCTGGTGGAACCGCAAGCAGTTGTTGCTGGCCCTGCTGGCGATTAGCTTCTGGCTGCTGCTCATTCGCGGGGGCGTCGTGCTGGCGTTCTATTTTATTCCGATGGTGCCGATAGTGGCGATCAATGCCGCCTTTACCATCAACACCATCCTGGGCTGGCTGGGTAACGTGGCCCGCTTCGACCTGTTGCGCGCCGTACTGGTGCTGTGCGTCGCGCTGACGATTATTCCTTATGACCTGCTGCATGCCGTGCCGGATTTCACTGAGAACCCGACGCTGGCGCAGCAAGAGGCTATCGCCTGGGTGCGCGAGAATGTGCCGCACCAGGATTTCCTGGTTATCAACGACTGGATGTTCGTCGATCTGCGCCAGCCCGGCGGCCTGGGTGTCGGCACCGGTGCGACCTATCCCAATGCCAATATCTACTTCAACGTCGCCACCGACCCGGCAGTGCGCGATGCTATTCTGCATGATGACTGGAATAACATCGATTATGTGATCGCCGACTCGGAAATGCTAAGTGACGTACATGGTGATACTAAGAAGTTCGCCATTATCAATGATGCCATTCAGCACTCGGTTGCCGTCGCAACGTTTACGTCGGGCAAAATAGATAGCATCGACCCGGTGACGATCTACGAGGTGATCCATTCAGGAACCACGCCAATCGTACATGTCCCAGGCCAGACCCAGGCTGTCGCAATGGTCAGGCAGAGTGGAGGCATAATCGATGTTATCAACCGTAATCGACAATGGGAACAATCCGTATGAACATGATGTATCACGCCCATCATACAATTTCTCGTGTGGGAACGTGAGACCATTCACTTGCGTATATGGTTATGAATGTTTTATGGTTTTATGAAGCTTTGCATACTAAAAATGTAGAAAAGGAATGGTAGAAACTATGGTAGCAGTTCAGCCTGCAACTGATACGGTTGCGGTCACGCGCACCTTTGATGGCATTGAGGCGGCGGCTCATCGCGTCATCGCCCAGGTGGGAGGTATGGAATCGATCATGCGCGGCGCGAAAATGGCGATTCTGAAGCCCAACCTGGTGGCGGGGCGCAATGCCGAAACTGGCTCAACCACCAGTTTTGCCTTGCTCAAGGCCGTGGCCGAAGAGGTGCGCGCCTGCGGAGCCGAGCCGGTGCTGTGCGAGACGCCCGGCACTGAATTTGACCGCGAGGCTACGTACACGATTCTTGGCGTCGAAAAATTCTGTCAAGAGAATGGTATTCGTATTTTGCGCGTCGATCCCGAAGGAGGAGAGCAGGATTGGATGGAAGTGCGACCGGAGGGAGCCAGGACGCTGCGTCGCTATCGCATTCCGCGTGTGCTGCAAGAGGCGCGTCTTATCAATCTGCCGGTTCTCAAGACGCATGTTGTCTCAATGATGACGCTGGCGATGAAGAACGTGATGGGCATTCTGCCGCGTCCCGACCGCCGCGCGATGCATACCTTTGGCATCGATCAGAGTATCGTCGATATGAACCTGGGCCTTAAACCCGATCTAACGATTGTCGATGGCAGCGTCGGTCAGGATGGCGAGGGGCCGCTCTATGGCGATAAGGCTGATCTGCAAGTGCTGGTGGCAGGCCGCAATAGCCTGGCCGTCGATCTGGTCTGTTGTCAGGTGGTGGGCGTCAAGCCGCGCGATATTCCGCACCTTAAGCTGGCGCTGGAGCAGTGGGGCAAGCCGGAGTGGACGCTGGCCGGTGAAGACGTAGGCGTCATCAAGAAGTTCCGTCTGCCGCATCAGAAGACGCTCTATCGCTTCATCTTCTGGCTGATGTATCCCCTCGACTATCCCTACACTTGGGTCGCCGAGCGCGGCAAGCATTTCTGCACTTCTCTCTATAGCACCGGTCTTGTCGGCACGCGCCCTCAGATCAAAGAGGCGGAATGTACACGCTGCGGCAAATGCGTCGAAGCCTGCCCGCTACCAAATGTGATCGATCTCAAAACATTGAAGGTCAACTACGCGACTTGCCAGCGCTGTCTGCTCTGCTACGAAGCCTGCCCGGAAGGAGCAATTAGTGTAAAGGGCTACTCTGGCGCACGCCAGTAAGGATTGCAAGTGGGAGGAAAGAGGCTATGACGATTCTTGTAACAGGGGCGACAGGCTTTTTAGGTTCAGCGCTGGTGACTGAACTGGTAAAACGGGGACAGGATGTGCGTGTGCTGGTACGCGACGAGCGGAAGGCGCGAGAGCAGTTCGGTGAGGCCGTTACTGTTGTGCGCGGCGAGATTACTGACGCTGCCCAGGTGCGCCAGGCGGTTGAGGGCGTGAGCGTCATCTATCATTTTGTAGGACGCCTCTATCATCCCAGCGTTCCGGCGGAGCTATACTACGAGACACACGTGGAGGGGACGCGCATTATCCTGGAGGCGTGCAAGGGGCAGAGCCAGTTGACGCGCTTCGTGCATTGCAGCACGACCGGTGTGCATGGCGAGACAGGCAAGACACCCGCCGCCGAGGACGCACCCTTCGCCCCGACCAATCCCTACGAGGCGAGCAAGCTGAAAGGTGAATTGCTGGCTATGCAAGCTCACAAGGAGCAGGGGCTACCTGTTAGCGTGGTGCGCCCCGGCCTGATCTACGGCCCCGGTGATCTGCATCTGCTCGGTTTCTTCGCCTCAATCAAGAAGGGGCTGTTTCGTGTCATTGATGGCGGGAATGCCATGTTGCATCCTATCTATATTGATGACATGAATGACGCTTTCATGCTGGCCGCTGAGAAGCCAGAGGCTATCGGGCGCTGCTATAATATTGCTGGCCCGCGTGCCGTGACCATCCGCGAACTGGCAACGGCTATCGCGCATTCGATGGACAGAGAACTGCCGCCCGGCAATATCCCGCTCTGGCTGGCCAACCTGGCAGCGGATATCTTCTCCGTCACTCCTGGTTTTCAGGGCGAGAAAGCTCCCCTCACGCGCAGCCGCGTCAAATTCCTGACCAATAGTCGTGTCTACTGCATTGAACGGGCTAAGCGCGAGCTGGGTTTCGCGCCCAAAGTCGAGCTTGAAGAGGGCATGCGCCGCACCGCGCTCTGGTACCGGAAACACGGCTATTTGTAAACCGATATGATATAGGATAGAGAAGACAGCAACCTGACAGAGCGAGCAGGGTATCCATAAGAGGTGTCCTGCTCGCTCTGTTTATTTCCTGATCGCACATCCATAAAGTTTTTCACACGCGGGTCGATATATCTATATAGATGGATATATTGACCCGATTGCTTTTTTTTATGATAGCGAAACGACAGATAAGGAATGTATGCAACCACAGGAACACCAGCTTCAAGACCCGATCCCGTCCCCCCTGGCCTGTGATGGGGCACCGACAGCTTTCCGGTGGGATGAAGCCCCCCTGCACGCGAATAGCTCGCGCGATGCCGCTACCGCGTCCCCGGCAACTGAAGCGATGCCGGTAGCGGATACCGCGCGGGCCATCTTTCTGGGGCGCATAAGGAGATGGCTGGCGCATCCTGTCGTGCAGGGCCTGCTCGGCCTGCTGGTCGGTTGCCTCATGCTGTACCTCATTGCACGCTTTGTAGATATTCCCACGACATTACGTGTATTGCAAACACATCTGGCGACGACACGGGGATTACTGCTGGCACTGCTCTCCGGGCTGGCCTTTCTGACGGCGCTGGCTCTGCGCGGACTGCGCTGGCGTTTTTTTCTCAATTCAGTGAGCAAGGTGGGTGTGGTACTGGCGATACAGGTCTTTCTCATCGGCAGCTTCCTCAATTTCTTGCTGCCGGTGCGTGGGGGTGAGCTTGCTAAGAGCCTGATTTTGAAGCGTGTCGCCGCTATTCCGATCAGCCGCTCGCTACCGACGGTGGCGATGGATAAGGCGCTGGACCTGTTACCGGCGTTCTTTATCATGGCCATGGTGCCGTTCCTGGGGGTGCAGATGACTCCTCTGCTCTGGTTTGTGCTGGCTCTGGTTGGCGGCCTGCTATTGCTGCTGAGCGCCTTTACTGCGCTGGCCGCCTGGCAACGCCGTACCGCGATTGCGCTGCTGCATAGCAGTATGAAAATACTGCCCGGTGTTCTGGGCCGCAGTATCGAGGGGTTTGCTATCAACTTTGTCGATGCATTATTGATCGGGGCGAGCCAGCCGCGTATCTTTATTCCGGCGGCGCTGCTCACGCTGGTCGCGGTGGTGTGTGAGGGCCTGTTTGCCATGCTGGCCTTCTGGACAGTGGGCTACCCGATCTCGTTTGGCACGGCCCTCTTTGGCTATACACTCTACAACATGTTCTTCGTTCTGCCCACGCCGCCAGGACAGATCGGCAGCAACGAAGTGAACGGCCTGCTGGTCTTTCACGGCCTGCTCAATATCGATGCACGCTACGTCACAGCAATGTTCATTTTCTCGCATCCCTGGGCCGCCCTGATGCTTAGTGTCGCCGGTTTGAGCAATCTGAGCGCGCTCGGCCTGAATGTAAGAACAGCCATGCACACGCAAATAGCTGAGGAAGAAGAGAATTCACCAGCGACCTCGGCGCTCCTGTAGGGGCGTGATTGATCACGCCCTGGGCGCATCGACGGACAAGGAAGCAGGGCGTGAAGAAGAGAATTCACCAGCGACCTCGGCGCTCGCGTAGGGGCGTGATTGATCACGCCCTGGGCGCATCGACGGACAAGGAAGCAGGGCGTGAAGAAGAGAATTCACTATCGACCTCGGCCCTCCCGTAGGGGCGTGATTGATCACGCCCTGGGCGCATCGACGGACAAGGAAGCAGGGCGTGAAGAAGAGAATTCACCAGCGACCTCGGCGCTCGCGTAGGGGCGTGATCAATCACGCCCTGCGGTTATTCTGCCGCCGTAAAGCCTTGCGCTTTGGCCTCTTCTTCGGAAGCGAAGTAGATGACATCCAGCGTGCCGGTTGCAGAGGTGCGTAACTGCTCAAGCGGGGTGTTAGCCGGATAGTAGCGTTTGTTACTGACCAGCCCCAGCACGCGGCTGTCGGCGGGCGCAGAGGAAGCGTTTTTTGTACTGGTCGGCAGGGTGATAGTTCCGTTCAAGTGCCCATCTGGCGCGACCTGTCCTTCCTCAACGGTATGCTGGATAAAACGTCGGCGCAAGAACTGGTAGGTAAAGAATGCGGCGGCTGTCAACCCGACGCCGAAGGTGAGCCAGAACACGAGAGGGCGCTCACTCACCCGCTCTGTGATCCCTTCGGTGCGCTGGGCCAGTTGCTGGGTGGCCTGCCGACCGCGTTTAGTGACCTCGCGCGTGACGGCCTCGCCGCGCTTGCTCAAATCTTGCGAAAGTTTGCTGCCACGCTCGACCAGGACACCGGTACGCTCGGCCAGCGCCTGGGTGAGCTTGCTGCTCTGCTCAATCAGCGCCTGCGGCACCTGACCACTGCGTTCGGCCAGTGCCTGGGTGAGCTTATTGCTCTGCTCAACCAGTGCTTGCGGAATCTGGCTGCTGCGTTCGGCCAGTGCCTGGGTGAGCTTGCTGCTCTGCTCGATCAGGGTTTGTGGAACCTGGCTATGGAGCAATGCTTGCGTGAGTTTATTGCTTTGCTCAACTAATGCTTGCGGCACCTGGCTGCTACGTTCGGCCAGTGCCTGGGTGAGCTTGCTGCTCTGCTCGATCAATGCCTGCGGAATCTGGCCACTGCGTTCGGCCAGTGCCTGGGTGAGCTTGCTGCTCTGTTCGACCAGCGCCTGCGACACCTGGCTGCCGCGTTTGAGCAACTCCTGGCTGTAAGGATACTCCTTCAACTCCTGGAGCGCCTTCGACTCTTGCAGTTTCTGTGCCTGCTTACGTGCGTTCTCTAAAATGGTATTGATAACCGGCCCTAGCGTTGCCAGTATAAGGATGCCCACACGTAGCCAGCGACTCACCTGCTCCGAGGTCTTTTTGTTGTTTTCGTCCATGACCAATGTCTCCTCTTAACTGCACTTCACCAACAAACAGACTGGCTTGTGATGCAGGGCGTGATTCTCACCTCTTCTCCCCTGGTTGAAGCAGGTTCAGAGCGTGTGTCTCGCATCCCTACATCCCTGGGGAAATGTTTGCCTTTTATGTACGAAGGTACACACGAGTTATAGTATGTCAGTTTGTATTAATGGATGTCAAGTCAAAATGTCGAGGTCTCCATCCTTTAGGGGGATGTTGGTGGCCCGTGTAGGGGCGTCATTCATGACGCCCTGGTAGCCCGTCGATGTGCTCACAAGGCGTCATTCATGACGCCCTGGTAGCCCGTCGATGTGCTCACAAGGCGTCATTCATGACGCCCTGGTAGCCCGTCGATGTGTTCACAAGGTGTCATGAATGACGCCCCTACACCAATTTCTCCCGGAAGGTATAGAGAGCCAGGTGCCGTCAACTCTTGACAAATAACATACACTGTTGTATGATATACGAGCTGACGCGGGGTGGAGCAGTGGTTAGCTCGTTGGGCTCATAACCCAAAGGTCAGAGGTTCGAATCCTCTCCCCGCTACTTGCCAGTTGTGTGGCAGCATCTCGACGCGGGATAGAGCAGTGGTTAGCTCGTCGGGCTCATAACCCGGAGGTCACAGGTTCGAATCCTGTTCCCGCTACTATTATATTCATACTTCCTTAAACGCCTCAGGCCAGAGCAGAAGCAGCTTGAGGCGTTTTTTCAAAATTAGATGCTATCGTCAAGTTAGACGCCGAAGCCACAAGATGGCAAATTTCGGCCCCCATGTGCTGCACTCTGTTTTACTCTTTCAAGCGAGTTTTTGCCTTATCCTCTACGGGTAGGTGTACGCCATTGTTTTGTAGAGGGTAGAGAAAGCGCCATGCAACAATTTGATGTTCACCTACCCGTAAATGATGTGTGATAAACAATAGCTTGTCGGGCCTTTCTAATAGTTGTATACTACGCTTGTGTAATATTGGCTCTGCTGTTTGTTTCGTATGACAATGGAAGGTCGTTGGTCCGGGCAACCAGGCATTGTCGGGAGAAAGACAAGTATTGATGGGTACTCATGAGCGAGGTAGGAGTCTGCTACACATACTGCCTCTGTCCTGGCTCGGCCTCTCGCCCACCAGGCGCGCGCTACTGGTGGCCCTTTCCTATGTGTTGGGAATTACCGGTCTCTGGCTCTTCTTTCCCCTGGTGTACAATGGCTCTACGATGTATCTGCCCATCGCTTGCGCCTGCTGGCTCTTCCGCTACCGAGGGTTGCTCATCAGTATGGTTCTGAACGGGCTGGTTTTCCAGATGACCTATTTTCTTCTTCTGCGTGGCATGCTCCCCGATTCAGCCTTTGTCGGCGGCGCGCTCATCGGAGCCGGTACCTCGCTCTTGATTGGCTTGATCGTCTGCTGGCTGCGCGCGGCGGTCGATGAGGCTCAGAGGGCACGTCGGCAGGCGCAAGCTAGCGAACGCGCCCGTAAACTCACCGAGTTGAGGGAACAACAGGCAATGCTGGCGTATGAGCAAGAGCGCGAGGTCAATGGACTCAAAGATCAGTTTCTCATGAATGTGAGTCATGAGCTACGCACACCCCTGACCGTGCTGGCCGGTACGCTGGAACTGCTCACCGTGTACCAGGAACGGCCAGACGTGGATGCCCAGACACGTGCCAATCTGCTCAAGCAGGCGCGGGCCAGCCAGGAGGAGTTGCTCACCCTGGTTGACCAGGTGTTGGATGCTGCACACATCGTAAGCGAAATTCCGGCGGCGCAGCCGGAGTTCGTCAACGTCTATGAGCTGCTCCAGCAGGTATTGGTCGGGCAGGCTCCAGACGTTCTCGCCAGCTATACCGTGCATCTACGGGTTGGCGAGCAGGTTACGGTGTGGGCCGATCCTCAGTTCTTGCGCCAGGTCTTGCGCAACCTGTTCTCTAATATCGTTAAATACGTTCCCACTGGCACTGAAATTCTTATCGAGGCTACGCAGGTCGATCCGTCTTCCCCGGTTTGCCTCGCAATTCAAGACGCCGGTCCCGGTATTCCTGCCGACGAACTGCCGCTACTCTTTGAGAAATTTGTGCGGCTTAAACGCGATATGATAGGTACGACGAGGGGCACGGGTCTGGGACTCTACCTCTGCAAACGTCTTGTGGAAGCGATGGAGGGACGAATCTGGGCCGAGAGTTCAGGCAAGGCGGGTGAAGGAAGCCGTTTTTGCCTGATGTTGCCCGCCTCGCCCCCGGCGAAGCAAAATGCCGATAGCCAACCTGACCAGGCCAGAGGAAACGAGGCGGAATCCATCGGAATATGAATGATCCCTACACTAAACCATAGACCTGCTCGAACTTGCTGGTCAGGTAGTTGGTGAAGTAGGCAGGGTCGAGGGTTGCGCCGGTCACACGCTGCATCAGTTCATCGGGCTGATAGATGGCACCGACGTTGTACATATGCTCCTGTAACCAGTGCAGGATGGGACGTGTATCGCCCTGGGCCAACGTCTCCTCGAAGTTGGGGAGAGCCTCGCGCAGCGTATGCAGGATTTGCGCGGCATTGAGGTTGCCGAGCGTGTAAGAGGGAAAGTAGCCGAAACCGCTGCTCCAGTGAACGTCCTGCAAAATGCCCTCGCTGTCGCTCTCCGGCACGATGCCCAGGTAGTCGCGGTACTTCTCATTCCACAGGCGTGGTAGACTCTCGACGGCTACGCTGTCATTGACCATCAGTTTTTCCAGCTCGAAGCGAATGATGATGTGCAGATTGTAGGTGACTTCATCGGCCTCAACGCGGATCAGGCTCGGCTCGACATGGTTGAGCGCGCGTGCGAAGGTGACGGCATCGACGTTGGCGTACTGCTGCGGGAAGATACGGCGCACGATATCGAACTGTCCACGCCAGAAGGCTTCGGAGCGACCAATAGCGTTTTCCCACAGGCGCGATTGCGATTCGTGCATACCCATTGAGGCACCGCCGACGATGGGCGTCTGTGCCAGTGTTGGCGCGCTGCCCTGTTCGTAGAGTGCGTGACCACCCTCGTGAATGGCGGCCATCAGGGATTGCTGCAACCACTGCCGGTTGGTGCGAATAGTGACGCGCACGTCGAAAGGACTGCCGATGCCGGTGGTGAAGGGGTGTGGCGAGTGTGCGATGACGCCGCGCGAGAAGTCGTAGCCCATGCGCTTGAGAATCTCGATAGACAGTTCCGTCTGTTGCTCGGCGGGGAAATCGCCGTGCAGGCACGTGGTATCTACCGTGTGGCCACTGGCCTGGATGCGTTTGAGCAGAGCAGTACTGAACTCGCGCACAGGAGTGAACAGGCTCTCAACTCTGCGCGCGGTCAGACCCGGCTCATACTCGTCGAGGAGGGCGTCATAGCGTGTCTCCGTATAGCCCAGGCGGTCGGCAACCTCGCGCTGGAGGGCGATGGTGCGTGTGAGCCAGGGGGCGAACGAGGCGAAGTCGTTGTTGGTGCGCGCGCGTCGCCATGCATCATAACTGCTAGTCTCCACACGTGCCATCTCTTCTACCAGATTGCGGGGCAGACGGGTATACCTTTTATGTATGCGGGCAGCCTCGCGTACCAGGCCGCGATCCGCGTCGGTGAAGGTCTGGCCTTGCACGATCTCCTGCAATTCGCTAAGCAGTGCGCCGAGTTTAGGGTTTGTCCAGCGCTCGTGCAATAGCCCCTGCACAGTTGCCATTTGAATGCCGCGCACCTCGCTGGCCCCATCCGGCATGATCGTATTCTGATCCCAACCGGCGAGCGCGCCTAGCTCACCGATGGCCACAATCTCGCGTGTATAGTTCAACAACTCGCTGATACGCGCGTCACTGCGCGTAAAATCTGGCGTATTCTGTGTGTTATGTTGTGTTACATCTTGTGCTGTCGCCACGATCTTTTATCTCCTCTATTCCCGCGTGTGTAGATAATCTGGAAACAAAGGCACATGGCATGTGCCTGTCTGTGCGGATGTCTTTTATTATACCGGTAATGTCAAAGCCGTCTAAGGAGATGGAGATAAAGAGATTCCTTGCCAAAATCGGAGGTCTGATACCGTTCGCCTGATGTCTCCTGGGGACATCAGGCGAACGGTATCAGACGCGGCGCTCAGACCACGAAGCATCGCATTTCCATCTTATCATCTGCCATAGTGCTTATACTGCTCTGGTTCTTTGCCGCGCTCAAAACCTTCGTTGACGATGCCCTGGCGCACGAGATAGCGCAGGTAAGAGAGTTGTTGCTCAAAGGTAGGGGCCGGTGTTTCTCTGGCGTCTGCGCCTGCTGTGTTGCTGGCTGATGGAAGCGGGCCTGTCTCAAGAGAGGTGGCACATTTCTCTTCGGGTTTGGTAGGGGGAACGAACGGCCCTGATCGTTCTTCGAGCGTTGACCGGCTGCTTTCTGGCGGAGCTACCTCTTCGGCGTGTCCAACGGCGATGGAGGCCGCCCCTGGTTGCGATACAGAGCCATCAACGGTAGTCCGTAAAATAGATTCGGATGATGCACCTTGCTGCATGACGCTAAGCGGGTGCATGTAGTCGGTCTCTGGCGATCTCTTCCAGGGCCACCACGCGAACATCTTCTGGAGCCAACGCTTGATCGCTTGCGTGACCATGTTATTCTTGCCCTCGTTATTATAGGGACAATGCTGAACGAGCAGAACGATCAGCTTGTCCGTCTTCACCACGCACTAGATGTACAGCTTTTCGAGATATGACTGGTCATAAAACACCGACGAAGAGTATACAAACATAGTAGCATATCTACTGGAACTCGTCAAACACGCGCTCCAGAGTTCAGAGCGGCCCTTGTGCTTGCCCTGGCTCCTTGTCTGGCATATTCCTTGCCCTTGCAATTTTCTTCGTCTCGTGCCATAATCAAGAGGGTTGGCCCATGTAAAACGGGTCTTTTCATTCCGGGTTTCTCTTGACTTGACTGGCTTATGCTATGTCTTACAATTCAGATACGATAAACCTGTAAAAACAGGTTCATGTTTCGTATCGCTTCGTTATTCCCAGGCAGTTCAAACAGAAAGACAGGTGGCGGCCCATGCAGGAAGACATTCTCGGCACTCAACGCACCGCCCTTACACAAAAATACGTTATCTGCTCGCGCTGTGGGAAAGCAACCCGCCTGCGCTATGCTCGTGTGGTTCCGGCAGATGTATTTTCGGACACCAAGTCCGAATTTGAGTACCTCTGCCCGGAATGTCAAAAGGCTCTCGCCAGCGGCGAAAAAGACCTACCGCTTGTGTAGCTGGTAGTTCTTCGCACAAGAGAAATCGTCTCGTCGGGCAAAGGGCGAACCTTTGCCTTTTTCTTCTCTTTGCTAATTGAGGTAGAAACCATGCGAATGCGCTATCGGTATGTCACCTATCGCTATATCGAGGGTTCCCATGAAGGCTCTCGGCTCCAGCTAGAACGGTACTACCGACAACTCTTACAGGATGCATTACGGCAGAGCCAGCAGGCGGTGGTGCATCGCTCAACCACGTGGCGTCCGCTGGCCGATATCCTCGAATCGAGCCAGATGATGACGGTTAAGGTGGAGCTGGCCGGAATGAAAGAAGAGGATATTGAGGTTACACTTTATGAGGATGCGCTCGTCATTAGTGGCGACCGGCGGGATGAGCATGATGGTTACGAGAACCTCAGTTATCACGAAGCCCAGATTCGTTATGGCCCATTCCGTGTCGAGGTATTTCTTCCCTACCCGGTTGACCGCGAGGCGGTGAGCGCGCGTTATGAAAATGGATTTCTCTGGGTGGATCTGCCGAAATTGCCCGAAAGTAAACCTGAGCGGGTACCTATTCAAAGGAGCGGCTCCAACCCGTGATATAAAGATGGCTTAATGGCAGAGTGAAGTTATGGAGAAAGAAGATAGAACAAAACAGCCTGAGATACCGGAAAAGGATGCGCAAGAAGAACCGACCGGTTCGATCAGGCAAGAGCTGACCCAGGAGGATGTACAGCGCCTCTCCGAAGCGCTAGAAATGGCCTTTGCGACCGACGGCAAAGAAAGCGAAGAGGCGGGAGCGGAAAGCGAAAGCGAGGCCGAGCCTCTGCCGGTGCCGCGTCCGCGCCGTTCGCGTCGTTCTGCTGCCACGCGGCGCGAGGAACGAGAAGCACGAGAAGCACGAGAACGAGAAGAAGAGGTGCAGAGCCGTCGGCGTAACGATGACGAGGAGCAGTTTAGCATTCCAGAAGTCTTGCCAGTGCTGCCGCTCAAAGACACGGTGATTTATCCCTTCTCCTTGCAACCCCTCGGTGTAGGGCAGGAGCGTTCTCTGCGCCTGATCGATCATGTGATGAACAGTAATCGATTGGTGGTGCTGGTGGCGCAGAAGGATGCCAGCATGGATATGGCTGGTCCTGATGACATTTTCAAGGTCGGCACTGTCTCGCGCGTAGTGCGCATGTTCCGTATGCCTGATGGCACCGTTCAGATCGTTGTGCAAGGGCTGGAGCGGGTCGAGATCAACGAATTTGTGCAAGAGAAGCCTTTCCTGGCAGCACATATCACGCCACGCCCCGAAATACAGGAGCAGGATAATGAGACGGAGGCCATCAAACGCAACGTTATCTCCTACTTCCAGCGCCTTGTTGCCCTGGTGCAGAACGTGCCGGAGGGCGTGGCGGCGGCGACGCTGAATCTGGAAGAGGCGCGCCAGGTTGCCTATGTGATAGCCACCTTCTTGCAGATGGATCTGGAATTGCGCCAGAAGATACTCGAACTGGACTCGGTGCGTGCGAAATTACAGGAGTTGAGCGCGTTCCTGACCCACGAGCTGGAAATCCTGGAACTGGGTAAGAAGATTCAGACCAGCGCCCAGGAAGAGATGAGCAAGATGCAGCGCGAATACCTGTTGCGTGAGCAACTCAAGGCTATTCAGCGCGAACTGGGCGAGGAGAGCGAGGAGCAGGCTACTATCAACGAGCTGCGCGCCAAAATCGAAGAGGCGCATATGCCGGAAGAGGCATTGAAAGAGGCAAACCGCGAACTTGCACGCCTGGAAAAGATGCCTACCGCCTCGCCGGAGTATAGCATTATCCGTACTTACCTCGAATTGCTGGTCAGCCTGCCCTGGGACAAGAGTACCGGCGAGAAAATCGATGTGGCCCGTGCGCGTCAGATTCTAGATCAGGATCACTACGGGCTGGAAAAGATTAAAGAGCGTATCCTGGAATATCTGGCCGTGCGCCGTTTGAAAGAGGAGCGTAAAGCTGAGGAGTTGGAGCATCAGAGTGAGGCCGACAAAGCTGAAAGCGGCGGCGAGAGCGAAGCAACGCATCCTGCGGCCCCGCCGCCCTCGCAGGAGAGGTTGCGCCAGTTGAACCGCGAGCCGATTCTGTGCTTCGTGGGGCCGCCAGGGGTTGGCAAGACCTCGCTCGGTCAATCAATCGCGCGCGCGTTGGGGCGCAAATTTGCGCGCATCTCGCTGGGCGGTATTCGTGACGAGGCCGAAATTCGTGGCCATCGCCGTACCTATATCGGGGCCATGCCCGGTCGCATCATCCAGACCCTGCGCCGCGTAGGCTCCAACGATCCCGTAATTATGCTGGACGAGGTGGACAAAGTCGGCGCTGACTGGCGCGGCGACCCCTCTTCGGCCCTGCTGGAGGTGTTGGACCCGGAGCAGAACTATAACTTCCGCGACAACTACCTGGATGTACCCTTTGACCTGTCCAGAGTCATGTTCATTGCCACCGCCAACTCGCTGGAGCCAATTCCCGCGCCGCTGCGGGATCGCATGGAGATTCTGGAACTCTCTGGTTACACGGAAGAGCAGAAGCTGAACATTGCGCGCAATTATCTGTTGCCCAAACAGATCGAGGCCAATGCTCTGAAGCCGAATGAAGTGGAGGTGGATGACGATGCGATCCGCCGCGTTATCCGCGACTATACACGCGAGGCCGGCGTGCGCAATCTGGAGCGTGAGATTGGCTCGCTCTGTCGCAAGGCAGCCAGACAGATAGCTGAAGGCAAGCAGCCCCCAATTCATATCACCGCTGAGGTGGTGCCAGAGTACCTGGGCCGCCCGCGTTTCTTCGAGGAGGCCGCCGAGCGCATTGATCGCCCCGGCATCGCCACCGGCCTGGTCTGGACGCCGGTCGGGGGCGAGATCATCTTCATTGAGGCGGCGGCTATGCCAGGCAAGGGTCAATTGACGCTCACGGGCCAGCTTGGCGATGTCATGAAGGAATCGGCAATGGCCGCGTTGAGCTATGTGCGCTCCAACGCTAAAGCGCTGGGTCTGCCGGAGAACGTCTTTGAAGATCAGAATGTTCACATCCATGTTCCCGCCGGCGCTATCCCTAAAGATGGCCCCTCAGCCGGGGTGACAATGGTAACTGTGCTGGTCTCGCTGGCCAGTGGGCGTAAGGTGCGCTCCGATGTCGCTATGACGGGAGAGATCACGTTGCGTGGACGGGTGATGCCGATTGGGGGCGTCAAAGAGAAGGTGCTGGCCGCCTATCGCTCAGGTATCCGCACGGTCATCCTGCCCAGGCGCAACGAGCCTGACCTGCTCGAAGACCTGCCCAAAGAGCTACGCGACCAGATGCATTTTGTCTTCGCCAGCGACATCCGCGACGTTCTCAACGCCGCTCTCGAACCTGCCACCACTCAGGGTGAGCAGGTTGAAGGCGAGGAAAACGGAGAGGAGCGGACGCACGCACAGGATGAGCGCGCAGCGGCGAAAGCATAGTATAGAGTCTGGCATTCAGCAAGCAGGACGAGTATATAATGGGCATTCCAGGTGTACATTATATACTCGTCCTGCTTGCTGAATGCTATGCTACTTCTACCACTTGAGCCGTTCCTTCAAGCTCACATAGCGCGGATTGCCGATGATGATGTGATCCAGTAGTTCGATGTCCAGTAAGCGCCCCGCGCTCACAAGCTGGTGGGTAACCTCGATATCTTCTGGCGAGGGCGTCGGATCCCCGCTTGGATGATTGTGGCTGACGATGACGCCGGGACAGTTACGAATGATCGCGGGCCGAAATATCTCCGCCACACGCAGCACTGAGCTATTGACGGTTCCTTTATAACTTCTGATCTTTTCAATGACCTGATTTTTGGTATCCAAAATCAGCACGTGCATCTCCTCGTGGTCGAGATGCATCATCTCCATGCGAAAAACGCTGGCCGCGTCATCGGCGGAGCGTACCTGAAATTTCTTCTGTGGGTTTTCCAGCATTAAACGCCGACCGATCTCCAGCGCAGCTTTCAACTGGCAGGCTTTGGCCGGACCAACACCATGCTCATTGCATAAAGCGTGAAAATGGGCGCTGGTCAGGCCGCTCAGACCGCCATATTTGTGTAGCAGGCGTTGGGACAGTTCCATCACATTTTCTTGCTGGCTACCGGAGCGTAGCACGATTGCCAGCAGGTCAGAGGTGGGCAAGGATTCAGGGCCATACTTCTGCAAGCGTTCGCGGGGACGATCATCAGGGGGAACATCGTGGACGGTAGCGTGATACACAACCCGTTCGCCGATTATTGGTTGTGTAACGATGTTTAATTCATCCAATTCATCAAAATTCGTTGTAGTCATACAATGGACGCTCCTTAGATGTTGTGGAATAAATAATAAAATACTACGTTATCAACTAATTGACAATAGGCAAAAGAAGAATTGGGAAGAAGAGCGTGTTGCCGAAAGTACTGCTGAGTATCCACTTTGCCTCTTCATTCGTAACATCTACGTCCTGTTGCACGGCTTTCGTATAACGGATATACCGTGCTAAACGAGTATGGCACCATATTACATGTGTTTATGTGAAAGTGAGGAACATTGTTTTCGCTTTTCAAAATCGAAACACCGAAAAATACCATTGCATCACTGGATGGCGTGCGCGCGATTGCCGCCCTCTCAGTGATGGGTTTCCATCTCAATCTGATTGCTTATGCTGACATGAAGCTCTGGAACTTCTCCTGGGGTTCGCTGCTGAGCGCTATCTTACTCTCCGGTGGAACGGGGGTGACGTTGTTCTTCGTCCTCTCCGGCTTTCTGCTCTTCATACCTTATGCCAAGTCGCTGCTCTTCAACAAAGATTGGCCGTCAGCGCGCCAGTTTTATCTACGGCGCATTCTGCGTATCTGGCCGGGTTACTATGTCGCGCTGTTCACTCTCATCATCCTGTTCCAGCCGCACTATCTGCAACCGGCACACTGGCACGAGCTATTCCTGTTCCTGGTCTTTTTCATGGACTCTTCTCACAAGACCTTCCAGCAGTTGAATGGCCCGTTCTGGACGCTGGCGGTTGAGTGGCAATTCTACATGCTCTTGCCGCTGCTCACCCTGCTGTTGCTCTGGCTGACGAGGCGCGTGGCCTTACGTTATCGCATCCGGGTTATTCTGGCTTTCTTGCTCGGTATGATGGCCTGGGGCGTCGGCTCGCGCTATATTGGTTCCTATTATGCCATGCATCCGGCACAGACCTTGCTGGTGCCGCGCCCACTTTTGAACGGCATCCTGTTCTTTACCTATGGCGTAGATGGCAAGTTCTTAGAGGACTTTGCCGTTGGCATGTTGCTCTGCACGTTATATATCTACGCGCGTCAGGCCGCGCCTGAGCATAAGTTGACGCGGCGCATTCATCATGTCAGTTGGGGACTGCTGGCGCTGGGCCTGCTGACGCTGCTCTTTGCCTTCCTGTGGCATTTCAGCAACTGGTTTCACCAGGGGCCACAGATACTCGCTCCCATCTCCTCTGCCTTCGCACAGTGGGGAGAACTGAACCTGTCAGTTGGTTATGGCCTGTGCGTGCTGGCAATTCTCTTCGGGCCACCGCTCCTGCGCGGCCTTTTTGAGTGGCATGTGTTGCGCTGGGTAGGCATGATTTCCTATAGTCTTTATATGTGGCATCTGTACATTCTTGAGGATGCCAAGATGGTGCTACTGCGACATGCGCCGCACTGGCCGCCAGTACTGTTGTATACCGCGCTGTGGGTCTGCGCGCTCTGCGTCGTCATTCCTTTCTCGTATGGCATGTATAAGTTCATCGAAAAGCCCGGCATCATACTAGCCGGGCGACTGCGTGGACAAGCTTATGGCAAGCGTGCCGTCGAACCCGCATCGGCAGCTTCAGTAACGCCGCGCGAGCAGGCCGAGATCACGCGCTCACAGTGGTAGATTGGTGGGAATTAAATAAAGCAACAAGCATGAGAAGGAAGGTAAGCGCATGCGAAGCAGGGCGACCGCCATAGTCGCCCTGCTTGTATTGTGCTTATTTTACCTGCTTTTCGACCTGCGCTTACGCAATCAGGTTAGTGGTACCGGTAAGTACCAGACTGTCGCTGGCGGCACATGGTAGCGCGCTTGTGGGGCCGATGGTCGCGTTGGTGACGGTGAATTTGCCGGTTAGCGCGCCGTTCAGGTCGCTGTTAAGTGTCTGCTCGATCTGCTGGTTGTAACTATTGTCGGGGAAAGTAAAAATCTGGAAAACGGTCAACGTAGTCTTGAGAACTTTGACGGCCAGACTGCCATTGGCAGTGGTTGGTGCCACAGTCGTGGTGGCCGTGGCAAGCTGAAACGAGCCGAGCATAATGTCTGAGGTGATGATGAGATCGCTGCCCTGCACGGCGATCTGGATATTCTGTGCCGTCAAGCTGCTGTTAATTTGCAGACTACCGATGCTGTTGCCCAGTGTGGCCAGCGACGAAGCTGGTATCTCAATATAGGAGTCCGGGACGCTGCTGGTGCTGGTTTGCTGTACATATGTCTGGCGCATGGGCGCATTGTTCTGTGTCATCTGTCCTGTGCTGGTTGACGTGCCAGCGGGCTGGCCGGAGCCAATGGAGAGAGGAAATTGCAGTTGCACGGCCAGCGCGGCATTGCCACAGGTAGGCGTGGTAGCAATGCTGCTCAGTTGCCCAACAGGCATCTGGAAGGTTGCAATCGGGCCGGTTATGAGCGCTGGACTGCCGCTCACTGCCTGCGCGCTGACCTGAATGGTGCTGGAGTCCTGCACGTTGAACGTGACCAGCATCTGGCTGTTGGTGGGCTGCGGGTCACCGGGATAAAGGCTCAGTTGCACAGTGGTCAGGATACCGTTCTGCTGGGGAGTGAGGCCGGTGAGCGTGGCCGAGGGTTGAATCAGGGCGCGCGCCATCTGCGTCGCCCAGCCGCGATCCTGCATCGGTAACTGATTGACGAAGCCGGTCAGCGCGCTATTGACCGCGTTGGGCACGTCGTTATCGATATTGCGCTGAAAAATCGGTTGTAGTGAACTGCTCTGGAGATAAAAGATCGCGTTCATCGATGTGGTGGCACGTGACCGCTGTGCCGACAATGCGCGGGCCTGTGCCGATCTGACCGGCGTTATGGTCAGGCAGAAGAGGATGGTAGTCAGCGCGAGGCCGCAGCCTATCTGGAACAATCGTCTCTTTTTCATCTTGTCTATCCTCAAAATGTTATGTTGTAGGGGCGTGATGAATCACGCCCTGGAAATCACGCCCTGCTCATGCATCGCATCGTGTCTCGGATGTGATGGTGAAGCTGAGCCGCCGAAACCGATAATGGCCCTATCCGTAGGGGCGTGATGAATCACGCCCTGGAAATCACGCCCTGCTCATGCATCGCATCGTTTCCAGTGCGTGATTTGCAGGGCGTGATGAATCACGCCCCTACGGGATTGATGCGATT
>JGI20133J14441_1000409_pt1 | contig 40587 bp, 48 predicted proteins | sample RS3BMetagenome_FD_14441 | JGI IMG/M metagenome (IMG submission 14441)
CACTGTTCGGTGCAAGAATTCATCAGGAATTTTGCCCCAAACCTCTCGTGAGCGCCACCGAAAACGCCCATGAGCCCAGACCAGACTATCAAACTCACCAGACCGGTGGCTCGCGCTTGGGCGCCGCGGCGACTTTCACGGTGAGCGCTGGGTTCACCGGGATGATCTGCCACTTGACGGCGTCGTTGAGGGCGGCGAGCAAGACCGCGTGAAGGTAGCCGATCCAGCGGGCCGACCGTCCCGCTTCGCGGAGCTGGGCGTAGTAGCGCTGGATCGCGAGCGCGGTGATCTTCGCGAGACTGACGGATCCGATCGGGCGTCGCGGAGGATCTCGGTATAGCCCTGGTAGCTGACGACGGTCGTCGGAGCGAGGGTTGGCTCGACAGTCGCCATCCACTGGGTCAGATAGCCGCCGATCGTGGCTTTGCGATCGACGATCAGGCGCCCCGCGCCTAGGTCGGCGAGCATGGTGTTGAGGGCGTCGGCGGCGTCGCCCTTGCGCTCGAAGTATTTGCGGAGGATCTGGCGTTCTTGTCCCAGCCGCAATCCATCTGGGCGACCCAGAGGTTGTCGGACTTTCATGGAAAGAGGCTTCCGGTCACCGCCGCGCGAGGGTTCTTCTTGGACGTGGTCGCAGTTCCGTGCCAAGATGGGGTCAGTATAGCGCGTTTCTCTGCTGCCCCGTCCCGCTCAAAAGGCACCTGGTGCAGCAGCGACGCGCCGGTCCGTCCTTCGCCCCTAGTGGGTTTGGATGAGGACTTGGCTGTCCTCAACGTCGTGAGGTGATCGAAAGCGATACTGAGGAGGCTCAGGTTTAGGCGGATCGGGCCGAGTCACTATTGCGGTCATCATCGTTAAGATCCAGACGCACCGCGCAAACCGGAATGCGCAGAATACAGCAACTCCGATTACCAGATAGGTGATGGTGACCCTCGGAGATTGATCGGTGTCGTAAACGAGCCCCAGGAAACCAAGCAGCGTTTCGACAAAGAGGAAAAATGAAGCTTGAAAATATGTTCGGAAAATAGTTCCCCATCCGTCGTTTTTCGAAAGCTCCGCAAACTTGGGCAGTGTTGAGTACGATAGGATGACGGTGAGGGCAGCAAGGACGAAGCCCATAAGGGTCGCGCTTACGGTTGCCAATGTGCTGTACAGGGCTTGATGATTCCCGTCGAGGAACGCAATAAGTACGGGTCTGCCCCACACCCGCTCTTGAATCTGCCAAAAGCCGAGCCCAACCAGAACCGATGCTAGCCACTCGGTAGTCAGGAAGTGTGTCTGCCAAAGTTTCCAAAGACGACTCATGGGATTGCCGCCGCAGCGTCTTTGAGCGGATCGTCGAGATCCTTCCGCGCTTCTCGAATCTTCTGAAACATGTCCGAAGAGTCGATAGCCTTGTAGTCGCCGTTCTGACGGACCACCTTCCGCTTCACCATAATTTGATCCCTCAAGAGATCGAAGAATTCGCGGTGATGAGTACGGTCGCTGTAGCCCTCAAGCTTGGCGGTCTCGGCAGTTGCCATCACGCGCGAGTCTGCGAATAAGTCAAGGACACGACCTGCAACGCTTCGGAGCATCGACTGACGAGAGTACTTTGGTGCACGAATTAGTACCTCGTAGCTCGGCGCTTCATGACCGGACAACAGATCTCGGAATGCTGTGTTCAGGGGTGCGAGCGGCGAATCGATCAGGTTGCTGCTTGCCTTTTCACCGAAGCCGAATTTGAACCATTTCACTTCTGTTAAATCGTTCAATCGCTTCAAAGTATCCGTGGATAGAAGAGGCACAAACAAAACGTTGTGACCGTTCGGATCCTTTGCCTGGACGTACTCGCTCAAAGAATGCAACCGTGGCGCGTACATATTATACTCAGCGCCGACTATGCCGTCGTTGAAGATAATGACGTGGATCTGCTCGAGCAATCCCTCGTCGCCGGACAATGCGAGCGGCTTTTTCTGCCGGTTTTCCTCGACATGCGGCAGAGCAGACCGACGGGACTTACCGAAGGTGACTTCCCAGTCGTGCGTAGGGGTCTCTTCGACCCATACCGTCTGGCGGTCCCCGTTCTCGTAGCGGTGGTAGGAGTCCGCACCCGCAGCAATGCTCACTAGACGCTTACCGAACTGGTGAGCGGAAAAGGAAATAGAGGCACCACTCGCATCCTTCTCTTCCAGTTTAGCCTTGTAGAAATAGATCGAGCGTTGAATATACGTTGTCTGTTTGTTCTGAACCTGATGCACAAGCACTCCGGTGCCGATCTGCGTTGCCACGGCGAATGACCTCCAGCCGATATTTCTATCGTGTAATTTGCTAGCTAAGGCTCGGCGCGACGGATCGAGTTGAGAGACGACTATGGATTTGAAGGTCTAGTGGCCGCAGCCAACCTTGCTGTGTGCTCAATCTGCTCCAGTGAAAGTGGAACCGGCCGGTTTTCCTCGTCCAACAGAAGGAACCGCTGTTCGTACTGCCTCTTCGCCCATCGCGTCAGCTCATCGGCCGAGCGGAGCTTCGCGGGCCCGTTCTGATCGATCGCCGCGGCGACCTCTTCGAGTAAGCGTCGGTTCGGGTCGAACATTCGCAGCCCCTTTCCCTTAGCTGACGGAGAATCCGTACTGGCGCAGGAGCTCCGTGAGTTTACTCCCATTGATCAGCTCAACTGGCTTTCCTTCGGCGAAACTGTAAGCATCGGGTGAGAAGTCGGAGGTGGTAATCAGTACTCCTTTGCTTGCCTGCTCCGAATGGACTACCCCATAGAGATCCCGGACGATTGGAGAACCGACGGTGCCGCTATACCGCTTGCATTGGACAACTACCTTGCCCCCGACCAGCGGTTGGGGGTTCATGGCAATTACGTCGATTCCGCCGTCATGGGATGACTTAGTGAGTTGGGTAATGTAGCCCATTCGTGAGAGAAGTTCGCTGACAAGGCGTTCGAATTCGAGTGGATCAATAGTCTGCAGAAATATCGTGCCCTCTGTTTGACTGCCGCCGGGCGGAGGAATAGCAGGAACCTCAAGTAGACCCGCGTCGAGGTCTGGACGGAAGCGAAAGTCGAAGTTTCGAAGGGCGTTTTCGGCAGTGACGTTTCCGTGGATAATACGGTCCCACGTGGGACGGTCTGCCAGTACAGCCAGGACACAGCCGCGATACTGATGGCCGAGCGTTGCATGAGTCATTGGCAAAAAGAGCGATAAGGCTACTTTCTCAAGGCCAGGGCCAGCCGTAAAAGCACGACGAAGCGTGATGCGAGCGAATTCCGTGACTTCGTCGCGATATTCGCGGCTAATATCACGAGCGGGGCGCGGCCGATCGGTGATTACCTGGCCCCGCTTGGTTTGCTTAACCTCGCGCACAGACCTCGCGACGTTGTCATGGGGTACTCCAACCTCGATGTACGCGACTCGATTTTTCACCCATATGGTGCATGGGCCATCCGCGAGCGGGCCGTTGGCGCGAAAATGCCCACGTAATTCAACAGTAAGCGCTTCTTGAGTAACTTCCGAATTGCCAACATTCAAAAGCGCTTTTCTTAGGGTCGCACGTTGCAGCAGGATCGACCGTTCCGCCTCACCGAGAAGTCGCGAAGCCTTCCGTCGATCGCGAATGCATTGAATTGCTCCCTTTGCCACGCCGAATTGGTGCAGATATCTATTTGAGGCGAATGTTGGCGCTCTCTTTGCGTCGAGGCGGAGCAAATTGCCGGTCCAGATTTCGGCGAGCCTTTCGTACGCTAGGAGGTCCGCCTCGCCCGCATGTTCCATCCGAAGATTAGCAGTGACGGCCTTGAGTAGATTATCGATCTGGCGAAAATAATCATCCCCGGCCAGAGCAACCTCGCCTCGCACTCTTCCCCAGTTGAACTTATCGAGCGTGCGCTCAGCAGAGGAGAATAGCTCACGATGCTTGACCACGAAGATGAACGTCATTACCACTATGCCGGGGACGACGGGGCCTGCGGGCCAGAACAGCCTCGAGGCCACGACGATTACCGAGGCGGTTGCAAGCCAAAGCAAGATGACGAAAAGGACCAGCCATGAACGACGAACCTGTGAAGAAGGCCCTTGCCTGAGATCGTCAGACGACGGTTTTACTGACATTTGGTCCGACTTCCTTCCTGTTGACAGGCCGCCCTAAAAAAAACGGCCGGCCCGTCGTCGTCAAACCCAACCAGCGAACAACACACTCCGTCGGAACACCAGCCCGCGCGGCGATCTCCCACGGCCGATCGACCGCATCGACTCGGGGGTCGCCGACGAGGACGAACCCCGCGAAGGCGTCAACCTGCGTCTGTTGCTTCGCCACGAAGATCTGATCGCTCACCTGGTCGCTGCGATGCAGGAGATAATGCCCCAACTCATGTGTTTTCAGCCAGGTCCGCCACGACTCGGGGAGGTCCTCCTGGAGGCCGCCGAGGGCGCAATCCAGATCGCCCTCGCCGACAGGGCGCCGGAGACCAAAGTCACGGCCCAGGCAGTTCGCAGCCAGCCACGCGATCCACACTTGTCACGTTGCCTCCCCTGACGCGTCACGCGAGCCTCGCGTGCCCACCCCGCCCAGCCGTGGCTGTAACCGTTCGGTGCCATTCTCTTTCTCGAACTCGCGGACGAGGGCCTCAATCGCCCGTCGGACCACGCTCCGCTCGTTCTCCGGCACTTTGCTCAGGTCGACGTATTGGATCTCTGGGCTCTCCGGCTCTTCATTCAGGAGCGCCTGAACCGTGCTTGGATTGATCCCCAGCGCACCCGCGACGCGCGCGACCGTATCGGCGTGGCCCAGCCGCGTTCCCGCTTCGAGGCGGTTCACCGCGGACGCCGAAACGCCGGCCCGTCGCGCCAGCTCTGCCTGTGACCAGCCCCGCTTGGTCCGCTCGCCGTGGATCAAATCAGCTAAGCGCATAGGCGAATCCTAGCCCTTGCTGTGCCATTTGGCAAATGTTAGGGTCTAGCTCTTTGTCAAATGTTTGTGCCAAATGGATTAACGCGCGCTCGCGCCAGGATGTGGGTGAGGAGTGTTCTGGCTACCGAGACCAGCCTAAGCTTCCACCTGAAGAAAGCACGCCCTCTGGAGCACTTGACGGTTGGGATAACCTGCGTGTAGGGCAGCACACCGACCCATGTTCGTGAGGAGGCCCGCGTGGCTAGCAATCGTTCCAATGTCTTGCTTGTCGCCAACCGTCACGTCTACGAGCGAATGCTGATCCCCTTCGGCCCCAATAGGACTGGCCCATCAAGAGTGTTCGGAAGAAACTGCGTCTCTTGCCTTTCCCGTTTGTGCTTGCTTGGCGGGGTCCCTTTAGTCTATCCGAGCATCGCCCTGCCGTGCTAGAGTCGCTCGGGAGGTGACGATGATGCAGGCTGCGGAGACGGCAACTCTTTACGGGCGACTCGTGGTCGATGGGAACGGTGGAACGCCGATTTCCAGTGGAGTGGTTCGCATTCAAGACTCACGAATTACGGCGGTTGGCCCGGCCGATGGCCTGGGACCAAGCGTGGGCACCGAGTGGGATTTCCGATCCTACACGATCATCCCCGGTCTGATCGACGTCCATACCCACCTCACGCTGGCCGGCGATGGCCGTTCCTACGAGGATATGGCGCTCGATCCGGACGAGTTGATGGTTCTGGCCGGGGTGCAGAATCTCCAGCGCCATCTCCGAGCCGGGGTGACGACGTTGCGCGACAATGGCGCGCGTAATCGCACCGCCTTTTTCCTGCGCGAAGGGCTGGAGCGCGGTTACTACTCCGGCCCGCGACTCCTCCTGAGCGGCCGCCCGATCACCTGCACCGGCGGACACTTTCACTGGTGCAACGAGGTTGCCGATGGCGAGGCCGAGTTGCGCCGGGCGGTCCGTCGGCTCGTCCACGAAGGTGCCGACCACATCAAGATCATGGCATCTGGCGGTGGGACGAAAGGTACCGTTCCAGGCCGCGCCTCGTACACTGTCGACGAACTACGCGCGACGGTCCACGAAGCGCACGCCTTCGGACGGCTCACCGTCGCGCACTGTCGGGCGAAAGAATCGATGGTCCGCGCCGTTCACGCTGGGCTTGACCTGATGGAGCACGCCGAATTCCTCGATCCGGACGGCGTGATGCGGTACGACCCGAAGATCGCCGAGATGATGCACGAGGCAGGCATGTACGTTAGCCCCACCCTCCAGGCATTCGGCTATCCGACGGCATTGCGTCTCCAGCAAAAACGTGACGAAACCGGCCTCACGCCGTTTGAAGAGAAGCGCCTGGCAGCGATCGAGGCCCGACTTGAAACACATCTCGACCACTTCCACCGTATGCTTGACGCCGGTATACGCGAGCGCATGGTCACCGGTTCCGACTCCGGCTGTGGCGAGTTAGCGTTCGGCCATTTGGATTACGACATCCAACTCTTCGTGAAGGGCGGAATGACTCCGCACGAGACCCTTCAGGCGGCAACGCGCATCGCGGCCGAGGCGATTGGCCGGGAGAAGGAAATCGGTACGCTCGCTCCCGGTAAGTTGGCGGACCTTGTGGTCGTGGACGGCGACCCTACTAATGACGTGGGCGCCCTGAGTCGGGTGGTGGCAGTGTTCCTCGGTGGGGCCAGGGTAGCGTAGTTCTCCGGCCGTGGTTAAGTCCGCGGAACGTCGTCCGTGGCGTTGATCGTGGCATCGTTTCGCGCGGTTGTCATCGGGGACTAAACCGACACAACCGCTCCGGTTCGTGCCGACTCGTACATGGCTTCGATAAAACGAACCGTCTTGACGTTGTCGATACCGCTACTGAGGGGCGGCTGGCCAGATTGGGCGCACTCCACGAAGTGGCGGATTTCATTGATAGAGGGAATGTCGGTTGGCAAATCAGCGTTGTCCACGATTTCGAGCGTCTGGTACTGGCTCCCACGCTGGGAACTGCTGATTTGGACGCCCTTCGGATGGTGGTAAATGGTACCTTCCTCTCCGTATAACCAAAGCCGACCAGCATCCGCGGGAGAAAAGGCGGAATAGCTCGTAAACGCCTGCCCAATAACTCCGCTCTCGAAGGAAAATTGCGCCATGGCCCAGTTTTCAGCCTCATTCGCGAACGCCGGATGACCGGTCAAACAAAAGGCGTGGACAGTCTTGGGTTCGCCAAGGAGGTAGCGGAGGCAGTCGAGGTTATGGACGATCAAACTCATGACCGGTCCACCGCCAGCCCGTACTCCATCGAGTAGCCAGTTTCCGGGACGGGTATCCCCAACGGCGTTCTGCAGCCAATCGGTACGCACCGCGCGAAGCGGTCCGAGTTCTCCGTCGTCGATGACGCGCTTCACCGCCCGCACCCACGGCGTATACCGCCAGTTCTGGCCAACCATGAGTATCTTGCCCGCCTTGTCAGCCGCCGCGTTCATCTCCTGGCATTCGGCAACGTTGCGTGCCATGGGCTTTTCAACCAAGACGTGCCTACCGGACTGAAGAGCCTGGATCGCCAGTGGGGCGTGTAAATCATGGGGAACCGCGAGAACCACCCCATCGAGTTCTCCCCGATCAAGAAACCGTGTGAAATCGGTAAATCCCTCGACCTGGGGATGGGCACTCGTAAACCGTTGAACGCGATCGCCCAAGGGATCACAGACCGCCGCCAGCCTCCAATCGGCTTGATGTTTGAGGATGTTTTCCGCGTGGTGAAAACCCAGTCCAAGGCCGGCCACACCCAGTCGAAACACGATAATCACCTCTCCATGCCGATCTTGCCCGCGTCATTCGTGAACCAGGCTCTCGAAGGACTCGCCGGGCTTGGCGGGATCGTACCAGTCCGAAATGTTGTCCTTGTTGATGACAATGACCCCCATGTCCCACCACTTCGGCACTTCTTCGCTGCGCAGAATCCGGCAGGCTACTTTCACGCACTCGGCGCCAATCCAGGTTGGGATCAGCACGGTCTGGCCTTCGCCACTCTCCGCGAGGTACTTGAGCGCACGATTGTAGGTGCCGATTAGGCCGAGCTTCAAGTCTGCTCCCCGTCCTACCTCCTGAGCAGCTTCGAGTGCTCCGACTGCGAGGAGGCCATCGTGAGCGATGACGCCGTTGATCGAGGGGAACATCAAAAGCCAGTCGCGCATGATCTCCTTCGCGCGTTCGCGAGACCACTGGGGAACCGATGCGGTTGCGAGAACGGTGACGTCACGGTGCTGGTTCAAGACCATTGCCATGCCTCGACTGCGATCCTCGACAACCGGCCACCCCTGCGGGCCCTCCAGCACGACGATCTTGCCACGCCCGACTCGCTGGACCAGATCCTCCGCGACAACCTTGCCGATCATCACCTCATCTGGTCCCACTTTCGTCGTGTAGAGATCGGTCGGGACCGCGCTGGCCAGCATGATGGTTGGGATCCCCGCTGCCGCTGCCTCTTCAACGGGAGGGACAAGAGAGGGCCCCGCGCCCGGATCGACGATCAACGCGTCCACTCCCTCGGAGACGAACTCGCGAACCTGGCGGATTTGCCGATCAATGCTCCCTCCGGCCTCCCGAATGACCAGGTCGCCGATGTCAGGCTCCCGTTGGCCGGCGAGTACGAGTTGCTCGTGCATACTTAGCCGCCAGGGGTTGTCGACACTGATCAGGGACACGCCGACGCGAAAAGGTCCACGCCGTCCAAGCAGCTTTATCCCATCGGCCCGCGCCGGTTGCGTCACCTGGTACAGGGCTGGCGACTTGGGTCCCGAACCGTCAGCGACACTGGACGCGCGCACGTGCAGGGTCGTCGGAAGGACGATCTTGCGCTCGCTGAAGGTGCCCTGCCGCAGATAATGCAGCGCCAGACGAGCCGCGGCAGTGCCAATCGCCCGATCTGGTAAGCGTACACTGCTGAGTGGAGGGTCGATGTGCGCGGCAAACTCCATGTCTTCGAAGCCGACGACCGCGAGATCATCCGGCACCCGAAGCGCCGCGGTTCGCGCTGCCTCGATCCCGCCAAGCGCCAGCAGGTCGTTCACCGCGACAATCGCCGTCGGCCGTGGAGAGGTCTTCAGCAGGCTACTGACCGCCTCATACCCTCCGGCGATCGTATGATCGGCTTCGACGACGAGACGTTCCGCCGTACCGAGCCCCCATAATGCCATCGCCCGGTTGTAGCCCAGACATCGCTCGTCGATTTCGCCGGTTCCCCGTGTCGTCGTGACCAGCGCGATGCGGCGGTGTCCCTGTCGCAGGAGGTGTTGCGTTGCTTCGAGTGCGCCCTGCTGCTGATCGGTGAGCACGCTCGCCACCTGTTCGGAGGGACTAAATTGTTCGATCAGAACGCACGGGTGCGCTCTTTGTTCGATCCGGTCGACCCACCGTCGGCTCACACCCTTCGGAAGAAAGAGCGCGACGACGGCAATTGCGATGCTCTCGCGCTGGAAGAATGCGAGGTCCGATTCCTCGGGGGTTTCGCGGCGGCTGATGTACTGCAGAGGAGGATCGGCACCCTCGTCGAGAAGCTGCTCGGTAATGCCGGCCAATATGTGCGCCTGGTGGACGTCGGCGGGAAACGTCGCGTCACTGGTAGCGACGAAGAGTCCGATGGTGGTTGCCCGCCCGGAGCGTAAATTCGCCGCGCTTTGATTGCGGCTGTATCCCAGACGACGCGCCGCCTCTAAGACGCGCTGGCGCGTCTGCTCGGACGCGCCAGCGCGTCCATTCAGGACGTTCGACACGGTTTGGAGTGACACCCCGGCTTCCCGGGCAACATCACGGATTCCGATTGCCATCTACTTCCTCTCGGCCGGCCCAACCTTCGCGTACCGCCGACGGCGTTCAGTAAAGAATTTAGCACGGCCCGGTGGGCAATTCAATTGAAAAGGTGTCAATACCTATTGACTCATGCAGTTGACAACTATAATATGACCGCACTAAGCGACAATTTGGAGATAAATCAAGTAGAACGTTAAAGTAACGTGGTAGGTGAACTCGAATGCAAGCGATTCTGGATGTTGGCAACCATCTCGCGATTCGACATGGCGGGAACCTTCTTGCCCTCTACCGCTTCGGTGACGTTCCCAAGCCGTTCTTCCACCCCATTTTCCTGGGGGATGGCACCGATTCCCCACTCACCTTGGCCTCCCCCCACGACCACCTCCACCACCGCGGCCTCTGGTTCTGCTGGAAGTTCGTGAACGGTCAGAACTTCTGGGAGGAGAAGCCGATCTGCCACCGCGTCAACACGCGTTATCTCCACGTCGACAGTGTCAGCCAGGAAATGGTCCGCTGGACGTCCGATCTCGATTGGCAGCTCGTCACCGGAGAAACGCTCCTTGACGAGCATCGCATTCTCACGATTGGTGCGCCGGAAATCGCTGGCGATTACCGCGATTTCACGATTGACTTTGACTTAACCTTTCAATCGCGGCTTCCCGAGGTGCATCTGTCGCTCCTCACAGTGAAAGAGCAATCCTGGGGTGGTTATGCTGGCCTCGGTTATCGTCCCGCGCGAGGAATGGACGCCAAGTGGCAGCTGCTCACCTCGAATGGTGCGGCGACGACAACCGACAAAGGTGTCCCGGCCCGTTGGGCCGACTACTCCGGAGGACTCGACGGAGCACCGAAGGCCGGTGGCGTGGCGCTGTTCGATCATCCGACAAACCTGCGCTATCCGCCGCCGTTCTTCGTCATCAATCCTCCCGCGTTCGGATTCCTCAATCCGTCCCCGCTTTTCCACGAAGGCGTCACGTTGCGCGACGGAGAGTCTCTCAATTTGCGTTACCGCGCGCTCGTGCACGCGGGCTTGGGTGATCCCGAGCGAATCGAGAGGCGATTCCAGCAGTGGGTGAGCCGCTAGACACGGCTAACGGTCAACACCCTCACGGAAGTCGAAAAGGATCAGGAGGTGGCAGAGAGCCTAGAATTCGTCTTTCTTTTCACTTATGGTGGGTACATTCGGTGTCATGCGACGTTTAGTATTTTCATCCGCAATCGTCTGGCCACGGACAGGTAAGGTCTTCGCCGGGATCACCGGTGAGAACCGCCAGGTGCGTCTTAGGCTAAGACATTGAAAAGGGGATTGGTTACATGGCAAAACGAACATCCCGGCGTCGATTTCTCAGTACGACGATGATGGGTTCGGGCGCGGTGATGGCGACGAGTCTCCTGGCCGCTTGCGGGAGCGGGACCGCCTCGACCCCACAAGCCACGAGCGGATCCACCGCGGCTCCAACCCCCGCCCAAGCGGCGCCAATCTCTGCCTCGGCTTCCCCCACGGCCGCATCAGCCGCGCCGACCGTCGCGCCAGCGGCCACCGCCAGCACGGCGAACCAGTCAGCCACGAAGATCACGGTTTGGTGGGATGTCGGCCCCCAGCAAAAGGCGGTCGCGAGCGACTTCCAGAAGGCCAATTCGTTGATTCAGGTGGAGCTTGCCACGCTCGGCGAGAACGTTTACGGGAACCCCAAGTACCTGGCCGCGGTGGCAGCGGGCACCGGCCCCGACGTTTCTTACCAGAACCGACACACCTTCCACGAGTTCTCTTCCCAGGGGCTCTACAAAGACCTGAGCGACATCTACAAGACGGCAGGTTTCTCTCAATCCGATATTGGTCCCGAACAGTGGAAGGAGCTCACCTGGACCGGCAAGCTCTACGGCATCCCGTACAACGTGGACGGGCGAGGCTTCTTCTGGAACACCCAGCACTTCCAGGAAGTCGGTCTTGATCCCAACACCGGGCCAAAGACCTGGAGCGACATCATCAACTTCGCGACCAAACTGACGAAGAAGAACGGCAACCAGATCGAGCGTTACGGCTTCATCCCGGGCTTTCCGCCGGGCTTGAGCGACCAGCTTCTGATCTTCGGCCTGGAGAACGGGGCGAAAACCTACGACGCGCAAGGAAAGAAAGTGCTTTTCACCGAGGACCCGGCGTGGGCGGAAGCACTGACCTGGGTGAAGACCGTTTACGACAGTCTGGACGGTGGCAGTCAGCAAGCAACTGCCTATTTGTCGGGATTCGCCGGACAGACGCTCGACGCGTTTGCCCAGGGCAAAGTCTCGATGACCTCCTACGGCGCCTGGATGGTCTCGGGCTACGCGGCGTATCCGGATCTCAAGTTTGGTTACAGCTACGCTATGCCGGTCAACGATAAGCTGGCGGGGACAAAGGTTAACTGGTCGTGTGACTACTCGTTCGTTATGGACCCGCATACGAAAAATCCGGACCAGTCCTGGAAGTTCATTGAGTTCGCTACCGGCAAGGATGGGGTTACCAGCGTTGCGACGACCGGCCTCGCCCTGACCAAGCAGCAATGGCAACGAGAGAGCTTGCCCGGGACGCCGGTATTCATCCCCGGTGCGATGGGCCTCATCCCGGTCAACAACTGGCTCAAGACGAGTTCCTTTATGACCAGCGTTCCTGAACCGTATAAGTCCATGGCGCTCCAGGACTTCGACGGTATCACCTGGGCGACTGGCTGTGGCAATCTTGGTTGGCTTGTCGCTGCCGAACTGTGGACCGGCTTCAAGAATGCCTGGGACATGGTTGTCACCGGGCAGAAGGCCCCTTCGGACGCCCTCGCCGCGGTGACCCCGCCGATCCAGAAGGCTCTGGATGACGCCTGGGCGCGGATTAACAAACAGTAGTTCGATCGCCCCGCGGAACTCGAAACGGTCGCGTGGCGACGAGAACAAAGCCAGGGAATGTCTCACGAACCACGTGAAAGACCTGCGCGGTAGGCCGCAGCCTGGGGAGGTCTGATGAGCCGCGACGAATCGTGCCTTCGTCAGACCTCTCCCGAGGCACTATCGTGGCGGCCCGACAAGCAACGAGGGGGAAAGCACGTGGGTAGTCTTGCTCCAGAAAGCGCCTTAGCGAAGCCACGCTCGACGTCCAGTTCACTCCGTCGGCGTGAGGCGATCACGTTCTATCTGTTCATCGCGCCCTGGGCCATCGGGTTCCTGGTCTTTGGGGCCGGCCCGATCATCGCGTCCCTGGCCCTGAGCCTCACCAACTACAACATCGTCAGCATGCCGCTCTACATCGGACTGCAAAACTATACCGAAATGCTCGCCACGGATCAGATGTTTGCTACCTCCATGGTAAACACCGTGTACTACACCGTCATCTTCGTCCCGTCGCAGATTGTCGTCGCGTTCTCGATCGCTTTGCTCCTCAACGTGCGGGTGCGCGGAGTCGCGGTGTATCGAACGTTCTTCTATTTGCCCTCGATCGTCCCCTCCGTGGCTAGCGCGGTCCTCTGGATCTGGATCCTCGAGCCACAGTGGGGTCTCCTCAATAGCGCACTCCGGTTCTTCGGCATCCCGGGGCCATTGTGGCTCGCCTCGATGGATTGGTCAAAGCCGTCGTTGATCCTGATGGCCCTCTGGAGTTCGGGAGGGGCGATGATCATCTTCCTCGCCGGACTTCAAGGGGTACCGGTCCACCTGCACGAGGCCGCGATGATCGACGGCGCCGGACGCTGGAAGCGGTTCCTGCATGTCACCATCCCGATGATGAGCCCCACGATCTTCTTCGTCCTGGTTCTGGGGATTATCGGGTCGTTCCAGGTGTTTACGGCCGCGTACATCATGACTGACGGGGGGCCAAACAACTCGACCCTGTTCTATTTGCTCTACCTCTATCGCGAGGCATTCAACTTCCTGAATATGGGCTACGCCTCGGCGATGGCCTGGCTGCTCCTGCTGATCATCATGGCCTTCACCCTGGTGCAACTCTGGCTCGCGCCGCGCTGGGTGTACTACGAGAATGAAGTGGGGGAGCGCCGCTGAGATGGCAGAAATAACGGTCGATCGTCCACTCCCGGTCGCGGTAACCCCCGGATTCCGCCGGAGTCGGCTTCAGAAGGCTGCGCGGCAGTTGCTGTCCCACTCAGTTCTGATTGTCGGAAGCATCGCCTTTGGACTTCCCCTGTTCTGGATGATCTCGACGTCTCTTAAGCCCACCTACCAGGTCTTTGTCTGGCCTCCCCAGTGGATTCCGCACCCATTCGTCTGGGGGAACTATCCGGCGGTCTTCGACTACGCGCCACTGCAACTGTACGCGGTCAATACATTGATCATCGCCGCGGTTAGCGTGTTCGGATCCATCGTCACTTCGTCCCTCGCGGCCTACGGGTTCGCGCGCCTCCGTGCCCCGGGTCGCGACGCAATCTTCCTCCTCGTCCTAGGAACCATGATGATCCCGGGAATCGTCTTGCTGATCCCGACCTACATTATCTTCGCCAAGATCCACTGGGTTAATACGCTCCTCCCGCTCACCGTTCCCCGGCTCCTGGGTTCCGCCTTTGACATCTTTCTCCTCCGTCAATTTTTCATGGGTATTCCGAGTGAGTTGCAGGATGCCGCGCTGATTGATGGGGCGCCGCATACCCGGATCTGGTGGAGTATCATGCTTCCCCTCTCCAAACCGGCCCTGGCAACCGTTGGTATCTTCTCCTTCCTTGGCGCCTGGAATGACTTCCTGGGCCCGCTCATTTATCTCAACTCGCAGAGCCTGTATACCCTCGCGCTCGGCCTGCAGGTCTTTCTCACCGAGCACAGCAACCAGTGGGGCCTGCTGATGGCTGCCTCGACGATGATGGTCGCGCCGATCATCGTCGTGTTCTTTTTCGCGCAAAAGCAGTTCATCCAGGGAATCACCCTGACAGGAATGAAGAATTAACCCGATTCGGGGATGACAAGGAGACACCCATGGTGACAACCTCACGTGCCGTTCCGGTTAAGGCTCATCACTTCTTTCGGTTCGTGAAAGTCGAGAAGCCGCAACTCTCCTCCGGGCAAGAGCAAGCCATCCGCGTAACGGTTAAAAACCCGATTCAGGAAGTCGTCATCGTCAGCGCGTTGGTCACCTACCCCAACGGTACGATCAACAACCTCGCGGACGGCACGACGGGCACTCGTGCGGAAATTCGCTGGCAGGTTCCCGAGGATGCCGGCGTTGGCCCGGTCCAATTCTCGGTTTCGGCCGGGGCCGGTGGCTGTTGTGGGGGCGACTTACGCAAGCGCAGCTACGGTACCCTCGCTCCTTTTGAGGGGAGTTTCGAACTTGTCTGAGTACCAAAGAGGAGGATGACCAGAAGATGGTAGCTTCAACACCCCGACTCCGCGTGGGCCTCATCGGGTGCGGCGGTATCTCGAACGCGCACGCTCGGGCCTACAAGACACTTGGGCCGGATGTGGCGCGCGTGGTCGCGACGGCCGACGTCTCCGCCGAATTGGCCCAACGGCGCGGACAGGAACTGGAAGCCCAGCAGATCACGACCGACTATCGGGCCGTGGTGGAGAACCCCAACGTCGAGGCAGTCGACATCTGCCTTCCCCACTATCTGCACGCCGAAGTTGCGCTCGCGGCAGCGCGGGCGGGAAAACACGTCCTGGTTGAGAAGCCGATGGCGTGTTCGATGACCGAGGCAAAGGCGATGGTCGAGACGGCCAAGCGGGCCGGGGTGACCCTCATGGTCGCTCAGGTGCAACGCTACATGCCCTCGTACCGAGGAGTGCGCCGTCTCGTCGAGACTGACGAGCTTGGCCCGATTCGGGCGGTCCGCTTTGACTCGATGCAGAACCTGCACGAGATCCTCCCGGCAAGTCACTGGCTCTTCGACGGTAAACTGGCCGGCGGAGGAATTGTCATCTCCGTCTCGGTGCATCGGATTGACCTCGTCCGTTATCTGGTCGGCGACGTCAAGCGAGTCGGCGCCTTCTGTCGAACCGGCGAGCCTCCCTACAAGAACGGGGCGGAAGACTACGCGACCGCCATCCTCGAATTTGAAAGCGGTGCGATCGGCGAGCACTACGCGACCTACAGTGGCTTCCGCATGCCTTACTCGGAGATGTTTATGCTCTTCGGCGATAACGGCGCCGTCCACGCGGTGCCGGAGCTGGGCAAGAGTATGGGACCGGCCTTTTACGCGAGCCGCCAGCACGATGGCGCGCCACCGGAGAGCAAGGGCTGGAATCGCGCCTACACCGGCTTCCTGCCGGTCGAACCCGATCGCGGCGACCTACCGTCCGACGATGGATTTACCAATGAAGTTTCCCACTTTGCCCATTGTTGCCGGAGTGGTGAAGAACCCTTGAGTAGTGGGCGGAACAACCTCGGAACTATGGCTGTCATTTGCGGTATCTATGAGTCGTCGCGGCGAGGTGGCGTTCCGGTCAACATTGCGGAAGTCCAGTAATGAGCGGCTGTCCCGGACAGGCAATGCAGATTGACGAGGGAAGAAACGGATGAGTGAGATCAAGATTGGGATCAATCTCGAGTATATTCGCAGCAGCGACAAGTCCTTTACCTACGGCGTGCAGAAGGCCGCCGAACTGGGCTATACCTACGTCGAACCGTGCGTCGCCACCGGCCGCGACCTCCTGGCCGAGGGCGGCTACTATCATATGGTAAGCATGGAAGACGATCCCCTCTACTATCGGGATCTCCTCGATAGTCTCGGTCTGAAGTGCTCCGGGCTCTCGGCCCACTCGCCCCTGGCGAAGCCGGAGATCGCCGTCACCTATCTCTCCCAGGCGATTCGCTGGGCGGCCGACATCGGAGCACCGTTGATTAATACCGACGACGGATTCAAGCACCCGTGGATGTCGGATGAGGAGGCGTTCCAACAGATCCGCTATACCCTCAAGGTTGTCACACCGATTGCCGAGCGCCACGGCATCAAGATCGGGATCGAGCAACATCAGAATCTCAGCACGCGCTGGGAGACGTTCACTCGTATGCTTAATCTGGTTGACTCCCCGATGATCGGCGTCAACTTCGACACCGGAAACCTTTTTCTCGCCGGGCAGGACCCTATTACCTGGCTGAAGGAACTGGCCCCACGCGTCGTTCACGTTCATGCAAAGGATATCTCGATCGAGCACGCCGAACGCGAACGGGGTAAGGTCACCGGGACTCCGGTAGGATGCGCCTGTGGCGATGGCGTGATCGATTGGAAGCAGGTCGTTCAGATCCTCCGTCAGGCCGGCTATCAGGGGGTTCTGTCTGCTGAATGTGGGACCATCGAACAGGCCGAGCGGAGTCTCGCATACCTACGCTCAGTCGTGGCCTAGAGAGGATGGACCGGTGAGCAAGATCAAGATCGGGATCAATCTCGAGTTCGTCCGAAGCGCCGATCAATCGTTCGACTACGGCATCGCCAAGGCCGCGGAGGTGGGTTACCGGTACGTCGAGCCGTGCGTGATGACCGGACGCGACCTGCTCGCGGAAGCCGGCTACTATCACTTCCAGACCATGGACGAGGACGGTCTGGAGATGCGGGAGAAGTTGGAGAATCTCGGCCTGAAGGCGTCCGCCCTCTCCGCGCACGCTCCGTTGATGCGGCCCGACGTTTCCGTTCCCTACATTCGCCAGGCGATTCGCTTTGCCCGAGAGGTGGGTGCTCCGGTTGTCAACACTGACGAAGGGATAAAACCGTCCTGGATGACGGAAGACATGGCCTGGACGGTGATGAAGTTCTCGCTGGAGATGATCTCCCGAAGTGCGGCCCGTTATGGGGTGTCCATTGGGATTGAGCCTCACGGGGTTTACACGACACGGGTCGACGACTTGATTCGCATTGTCAGCCTGGTCGACAGCCCCTGGATAAAGGTAAACTTCGATACTGGCAACTCGTTCCTGGCCGGATCCGATCCCATCGCCGACCTGAAGAAGGTCGCGGATCGGGTGGTGCACGTGCACGCGAAGGACATCAACTTCGAGCACGCCGAGCGCGAGCGGGGGAAGGTGACCGGAACGCCGGTCGGCTGTGCCTGTGGCGATGGGCTTGTCGACTGGCGTCAGGTCGTGCAAGTACTCAACGCCGCGGGCTACGACGGCGTTCTGTCGGTGGAATGTGGGACCGTCGAGCAAGCGGCGCGCTCGATCGCCCATTTGCGTGAGGTGATCGCCGCGTCGCAACGTCCGTAAGGCGGATCAGCGGAAGTTCTCTCTCTTGCGGCCGTCCGGTGCGTGGGAGAGAGAACCACATCCATGGAGGCTCTTGGGCGCCTTCGATGCTGGTCGTTTGTTTGCACACAGTCTGTGCTCTCGCGGCTAAAGGAGGTCTGGGCTTACTGGCTTCAGTGGGAGCCCCAGTCGGTTGAGATACGCTCCTCCCAGGCGGGCGAGGCGCAGTTGCCCAAAATGGTGGGAAGCCCACGGGCTCGGTCGGCAGCGGAGGCGTGTACGCCTGCGTCGCGGCTCTCGGTCCTGACGCTATCCCGGCGTGACCCGGAGATTCGCGAAATGGGCGAGCGTCCCCGGGCCGATCCAAAGGCCGAGCAGGCCGGTGCGCGCCCCGAGCTTCAGGTCGTTGACCAGCAGATTCGGCTGCTCGTTGCCGTGCACGTAAAGGCGCGCGGTCTCGCCCTGGACGTCGATCCGCACCCGGATCCATGCGCCGGGAACCAGGTCGACGTACGATTCGTACTTCTCCGGCGTCTCCCGCCGCGAGCGGTGCCAGGGATAGTCGGGAAAGGAGATGTACTGGACGGAGTGGTTGCGGCGGACCTGATCCGGCGCCCGGCCGTTGGTCGGCCGCAGGTAGAACGCCTCGAAGCTCGATGCGTCGGCGGCGACGTGGAAAGCTACCCCGACGAATCCCCGCGCCTGCCCGAAGGCGCCGGGACCGGGCTCACCGCTCACCTCGATCTCGATGGTCCCATCGCCGAAGTCGCTCCCTCCCAGGACGACGAGACGATCCTCGTTGCCCTCGCCCTCGTCCAGGATGGCGTCGGTAACCCGCCGCGCTTCCCGCCCTTTGTAGGTCGCCGGTTCGGCCACGACTTTGTGTGGCAGCAGGTTTTCGAAAACGGAAATGGTCTGCGTCACGGAAGCGGAGGAATTGTTGCTCATCGAGTGTATCGCCTCGCCTAAAAGTCGGAAGGTTGACAGCCGTCGGCCTTTCGTGGTCATTATGAGATCGGGGGTATCGAGTCGACAAGGAGGCACCGTGGCGTGCCCGAAGGACGCGGAGGAACCTCTGGGCGCGCGGAACGTCGACGACGCGGCGTGACCGACGCGATCGGTTCTCGACCGCATCGCCGACCAAGGAGACCGTGCGCGTCGTGCTCCGCCTCTCCGCAGGCACCAAACGCTCCGGCGAGCTGAAGTGCGAGATCGGCGGCATCCCTTGAACAACGCTCACGACAAACCCTGGCCTGATGGACGATCTCGTGACCTCTTATTAGGCTGCATGCAGCACGCGCCGCTTCAGCAAAGGAAAGCCCGCCCGCCCGAATGATTCGCGCTTCCGAAGCTTGAGACGGGTAATCTGACCCTCGACCTGGCCGCTGCTCCATTCATAGGTGAGCGCCGCCTTGATGGCCGCCCGGTCCCGCTCCAGCCCGCGCGCAAACTCGACGTACTCCGGCAGCGCACTCTCGATTGCTTGATTGAGCCAAGAGGAGAGCTTGTCCCGCTCACGCCTGCGGACAAGCTCCGCGAACTCGACCGTCAGAGTGTACGCCTGCTGGATCTCGGGATCACTCTCGAGGAGTTGCTCACGGTAGGAATGCTTGTCCGAATCGGAGTCATCCGGCGGGCGTACGAGGAGCCAGCGCGCCTGACGGGGCGAGAGGGCACGGGTCGGGGGCTTGCGGGGAGGCGCGGACATCCGTCCTGCCGGCGATATCCCACGCGCCGGTGGGCCTGAGCGCCCCGGTCCAGACCGCCACTGTGCGACGTGCTGCCGGACGAGCGCCGGCGAGCCGGTGAAACCGCGCGCGGACAACTCCGTCCAGAGAGTACGGGCATTATGGCAGCCTTCGGCCCAGCGGTCTTGGAGAAAGGCGATGTGGGGATCGAGGATCGACGGGCGACGCCGCGGAGAGGCCGGTTCGGGAAGGCTCTCGGCGCGCAGCAATCGTCGTACCGTCTTACGCCCCATGCCCAAGTGGCGGGCGATCGTCTGGATCCCCCATCCTTGGTCAGCTAGCTCGTGCACCGCGTCGTAACGTGCCTGCCGTCGATCCCGCCGCGCCTGTTTCTCGCGCTGCGCCCGGGTGAGGAGCTTCCTTTCGCCCTCATTCGCCACGGGATTAGCCGCGACCACGGCGGCTCGGGTCTCCTCAGCGACCAGCCGATCGACCGCCACCGCTGCCTCGTGCAAGCGGACGTGTTTGCGCGCCAGGGTCCGTTCGAGCGTCTCACCGACGTTGGCCAGAAGATGGAAGCGGTCCGCGACCTGGATGGCGTTGGGTGCTCCCTGGCGTGCGCCGTCGGCGTACGCCCCGCCGCGATCCCGGGCAATGATCTCGACCGGAGGATGACTGCGCAACCAGTTGGCGAATGAGACCGCAGTCCGATCCTCCAGAAGGTCGACGACCTGGTGCCGTTCAAGGTCGACCAAGATCGTGCCATAGGTCTGACCGCGTTTGCGGGCCCAGTCGTCGACCCCGAGCACGCGCGGGCTCGGGAAAGTCGGGAGCGGCGTCGCCTGGACCGCACGCAGGATCGTTCGGCGACTGCCGACCAATCCCTGACTATTTGCCAGCCGTTCCCCGGGTGCTCCTCCCAAGGCAAAGCCGAACTCGGCAAGGGCGGCGCGCTGGGCGTGGGTGCGCCGCGCCTTGACCGCAGCCAGTTTCAGAAAGCGCTCGGCGAAGACGCGCCGCGGACAGGCACGATTGCGACAGTGGAAGCGGCGCACCTGCAAACGAATCCGAACGGGGCGACCACCCCACGGGAGATCGACCAACGTACGGGTGTACTGGCTATGGCGTCGGACCGATTTCTGGTGGCACTGTGGGCAGGGCACTCTCCGACGCGTCGGGGCGATGACGATGGTCAAGCGATCCTCTGCAACGATGATCTGGAGCAAGCGTAAACCAGCAAAATGAGGCACGAGGGTGGCGAGGTGCACGATGGATGACTCCTGGAATGAAACACTGTTCGGTGCAAGAATTCATCAGGAATTTTGCCCCAAACCTCTCGTGAGCGTCACCGAAAACGCCCATGAGCCCGTTCCCGGATTGACAAACGCACCGCTTCGTCGAGCGCATCGCCGGCGTCGACTTCCACGACGCGGTGGAACTTCTCGACGGACGGGAGGCGCCACGCCCGGTGTTCGGGACGCGAGCCTACCCGCTCGCAAAACTGCGCTCTCGCCAAACGAACCCGGCCGATCCGGCCGAGCGAGCCTGCGTCGCCGCGGCGGTTGACGTCTACCACAATCGCTTGCTGGCCGACCCACGAGCGCTCCGGTACGTCGAGGCTCGGGGCCTTGACCACGCGACCGTGGAAGCGTGTCGTCTGGGGTTCGTCGCCGGCGACGAACTCATGTCCTACCTTCGTTGGCTATGTTTGCCAATCCGAGCCGCGATCCGAGCGGGGGTGCTCGGCCGTGACGGTCGCGAGTTTCTGTCGGGACGGATTGTCGTTCCGGAGATCCGGGAAGGGCAGCCGCTCTGGCTCATCGGACGGACGATCGATTCGGGCGACCCGCGGCCGAAGTACCTGGGACTGCCTGGCCGCAAACCACTATTGGGATGGGAGTTTGCCGCCGCTCAACGGGACGTCTGGCTCGTCGAAGGAGTCTTCGATTACCTTGCTCTGCGCTCCTGGGGTATCCCGGCCCTCGCCTTGCTCGGAACTCATCCGTGCCCCGAGCACCTCCAGGCGCTCGCCCGTTTTGCCCACGTCTACCTTCTTCTCGACAACGATCCCGCCGGACGTGACGGCGCGAATCAGCTTCTTCAACACCTGGGTGACCGTGCCGTCGTCGTGACCCTCGAAGGGGTCAACGACGTTGCCGAACTCGCTCTCCGGCCGGATGGCCGGTCCATCTTCTCTCGCCTGTTAACGGTTCATAGTTCGGCCCGCGCCGCGTGACGTTCCGGAGGTTGCCGTGGCAGAAGAATTCCCCGTCAGCAGTCGGTATCGGATCGAGTTCAGTGCTGAGGAGCGCTCGGCACTCATCTGGGCGCTCGAAGTCAGTCGCGCCCTGTTGGCGTTCGGTCCGAACCTTCACGTGTTGCTCACCGACCAAACAATCACCGACCGATTCCTCGACGATCTCGCCGACCGACTGTTTGTCGTTGGATGCGCGAAGGAGTCGGGTGAGGCCGAGCCGACGAACTAGATAGCTCGCCACCGTCCACGTTCGGCTAGCGCGAGAAGCTACCGTGACTTACAGGAGAATGCTATGCCCTCCGTGAATCGCGTCATTTTGATCGGCCGGCTCGGTCGTGATCCGGACATGCAATACACCCCGGAAGGTCAGGCCGTGACCCGCTTCAGCCTGGCCACCGATCGTTACGGACCGCCGGGCTCCTCTCATGAAACCGACTGGCACCAAGTGGTTTGTTTCGGTAAGGTGGCCGAGTTCGCCGGCGAGTGCCTCGACAAGGGGCGACTGGTCTGCGTGATGGGCCGCATTACCTACCACTCCTGGGAAGCCAAGGAGGGCCAGAAGCGCCGAACGACCGAGATCATCGCCTCCGAAGTCGTCGGGATCGATTACCGGCCCTTGACGAACCAGACTGAAATCCGACCCAACCGACGGGCTGGTGATTTGCCCTCCCTACGTCTCCTGTCCCACCGACGCAGCCTCCTCTGCGTGATCCGCTTTCCCCAACTTTCCCACGCGGCGTTTGCGCGAGACGTTGCCCTCATCGCGAGTTTCCGCCCGCCGCTCCTTCGCCGATTGATCGTCTATCGCCGCCTCCGGCCACTGCCGCCCGATTCGGATGGGGTTGCCAATGCGGCCTAGCCGTCCCGTTCACGATACCCGCGGCGGAAGAAACACATTTCCGCCGCGGCTTTGCAGGAGGCTCTTGGTGGAAATAGTCTCGAACACGCTGCCTTTGCACGCACGCTGGGAGATCGCGGTGCGCACCAAAAAACCCGCCCAGGTTGCCCGCACCTTCGCCGCTCAGGTCGGCCAGTTCTACGACCGCGCGGAGTTCGACACCCTGGCGCGCCAGGTGAGCGACCTCTATGGTGAGGAAAGTCCCGAGCACGCCCAACACTTCCGCGCCCGCCTCGACCGCCGACTCTACGATCGGTATCACACGCCGGTCGCGTGGGACGTTTCCCTCGTCACGGACCAGAACAACCCATCTCCTACGACGTGAACGGAACGTCCGATGCCCGGCAGGTCAGCTTCCTCGCTCCCAATTCCGCGATCCTCCTTCACCTCATCCGCGAGAACCTGCATCTCCTTGCCGAGCTCGCTCGGAAGTCCGAGGTTGCCCTGACCGAGGTGAGCGAGGACGCCCACTACGTCCGGCGGCCCGCCGACCTCGCCGACTACCTCGGTCCCGAGCTCTCCGTCCTGGCCCAGGAGCAGCTGCGGGTGGTCTGTTTGGACAGCAAGAACCGCATCGTGGCTAACTGTCTCGTCTACCAGGGTGGGTTGAACGCCACGGTGATCCGTCTCGCCGACTGCTTCCGAGACGCCGTTCGCCTCGGCGCGGCGGCGATTCTCCTGGTCCACAACCACCCCTCGGGGGATCCGACGCCGAGTCCGGAGGATATTCGCCTCACCGCTGAAGCGGGTAGAGCGGGGGATCTTCTGGGCATCGACGTCCTCGATCACCTTGTCATAGGTAAATCGGCGCACGTTAGTTTGCGCGAGTGGGGCCTTTACACACCGCCGTCACGTTCAGCATAACGATGGAATGGAACGACATCCCCGTTAACGCGGGAAAGCGAAAGGAGCCTGCGGTGATTGAGACACTGACCGAACTAGAAATGGACATCACCCCGCAACCGTCGGGGGTCGAGGCCCGAGCCAAGAACGCGGCCGAGCGGATCGGCAATGCCGCCGAGGAGATCGAGCGTTTGCCCTTCGATCTCTCTGTCCTGGAAAATGACGGGATCTTCTGCAACGTCGACGCGAGCGGCTTCGGTCTGCTCGATCGGCGTCTGGACTGGCAGTCGCTCGGGATCAGCCTTCCGCGCGGTTCGGGCGTGTCCTTCCGCCCACCCCGCTCCTGCGTCCCGCCGCCCAGGCCCACACCGCGCTCCACCGCTACTCCTATCACTTCACGTTGACCGAAACCCTGTTCGAGTCACCGTCCTACAGGTGGATCCCCTGGCAGGCGTTCGAAGCCTTCGAGCGGGAGTTTCGCGCCGCTCAAGTGGCTCTCGACGCTGCCAAGGAAGCTGCCCTCGCCGACTACGACGCGCTCCGCGAGGAGGTCGTCGCGACTTTCCTCCAGCTTGCGACCGACTCGGCCCGTCGCCTCGAAGCGACCGGCCACGTCATCCCGGAAGGCTTTAACGACGCGGTGGTTCAGAGCGTCCTCGCGGCGATGCCGACTCGTGACGATCACGCAAATCGCCTGGTCCTGTGGTACCGAGTCGGAGTGATCCTGCTCGGATCGGGGATGCTCGCCGAACAGCGCAAGGCACGCGAGGAGAGGCGGAAGCTTGAGGAAGCCGAGGCAGACCTTCACCTTGAACGTGAGCGCCAGGCGGCACGCTCACGACTGGTCCAGGAGGAGCTCTGGGCCGAAGAAGAGCGAATCCGCCGTCGCTTGAAAGCCGAAGAGGACGAGCGCAAGCGGGAAGCCGAGGTGAAAGAACGCCTGCGCCAGCTCAAGTTGGAAGCGGCCAAAGAGCAGCTCCAGGAAGCGCTCAGTCCGCTGGAAGAGGGCGCCAAGCAGCTCCACGTCGCCGTCTACGAGGCCGCGAGCGCCATCCGCGCCTCGGCCAAACGCGCCCGCGACCTCGCCCGCTGGTTTCGCCTCATGAACTGGCAATCCGACCGCCAGCTCGAAGCGCTCGTCGCCGAGCTGGAAAACCTGGCAACTCGCCCCACCGGTAAGCGCAAGCGCGACATCGCTCCTCTCGATCAGGTTCTGGGCGACATCATCGAGCTTTGTTATGCCGATGCAAAATCGCTTGCTGAGCCCAATCGGATGGGAGCGCTGGAGTTGTAGCAGCATGATCCGGTGGCCCGAGCGGGCCACCGAGCGATCGGCATACCAAGGAACGATGTGAACCGCACGGGCTGTGGTTGCCAGTCGCGTGACGTGGCTAACAGCACTTTCGTGCGGAGGCGTCGCGCGTCCGGTTCGGAGGAGGCCGACGGAAAAGCGGCGGTGTGACTGTGCTGCTCAGGACGCCTGGTTAACATCCAGTCAGGCGCCGATCAACAGGCAACTCCGCTACCAGCGCCGGTCCTTTGGCGGCCGTCCCAGAACTCTAGAGTGATGTGGCTTGCGGGCATCCTTGCCCGACGAAGGGCAAAAATGCCGGTCGGGGTACCCTGTGCGTTCGTCGTAAAGACCGAGACTGGATAGCTTGGCCCTCCTGCCGAGGTGGGGTAGCTTCCGCCTCCATCTCGATCCCACCAATCGACCACCACCGTTCGACCGACTGGTAGACCGACCGCCCTCACCTGCACGGTCGGCAGGTCACCATGGGGCAAAAGTCCCGGAGCCGACTGCACGTAGTGGAGATTGCTGAAGGCAATTGTTCCGGAGAGAGGAGCCTGCAGACAGAACCGTGCTTCATCTGGGCTGAGTGTGGGAGTGGGAGACAGCGCCCACGGCATCAGACCAGAGCCAATGACCGCAAGGGGCCGCCACCCCACCGTGGCTATCACCACCACGCTCAAAAACAGCCCCACTGCTACAACGCCAGCGGCGACGACTTGGCGCGTCAAAACTTCCTCCGAAACACTATGCGGCATCTCCATCGGAGGATAACCTAACAAGCGCCTTTCTGGCAACGTCGTACCCGCCTGTAACTCGCCGATAGCCGACCATTCATCCCCTGGCAGGCTCTCAAAGCCTTCATGCGAGAAGCCCCTTTTTATTCGGCTCCTGGACCGCTTCGGGTTCCAGGCCGGCGTAGTAACGGCCCACACCTGGCTTTACGCGGGCCATTACTACGCCGGCAGGCACACGGGGCGTGGGGCGACAACGACTTCCCTTTAATCTGGTCGGTCATCACGCGACCTCCGACATAAGACGTTCGCACCCTGGCTACTGCCGCTGTTTGAGATTATCACGACGCAAGAGGTGGTAACACGATGAATGAACCCATTGCCCTTCCCTCCCTTGACGCGCTCGTGCGCGAGATCGATATCCTGATCCGCGCCCGCTACCCCCTCGTCGCGGTCAGCACCTTCGAGGAGTTGCGCTTCCGCCAATTGATGCTCGCCGTAGCTCGCCTCGAGCGGCACAAGGCGAAGGGGTTGTTCTGGTGGAGCAGAACCCAGGGGTTGCGTCAGATCGCCGGTCCCGGTCACAGCCTCACCGAGCGCCCCATCCCCGACACCGAAGATCCGCTCTCCGTCCTCGAGCACCTCGCCCAGGCCGAGCGCGGTCTCTACGTCCTCGCCGACTACGGGGCGTACCTCGCGCCCTTTGGCCAGGAGGAACCTCAGCTCGTCCGTCGGCTCTGCGAACTGGCCTGGGCGATCAAGTCTCGCCCGGTTACCGTCTTCTTCGTCGGTCCCAGCTTTCCCGAGATTCCCGCCCTGGAGAAGGAGGTCAAGGTCGTCGACCTGCCGCTGCCCGAGGAGCGGGAAGTGGCGAAGCTCCTGGAGGTCGAGCTGGATTGCCTCGCCGATAACCCCGACGTGCAGCTCCAGGTAGACGAACGAACGCAGGAGCAGCTCGTCCAGGCGTTGCTGGGACTGACCGAGACCGAGATCGAAAACGCCCTGGCCAAGGCAGCGATCACGTTTCGCGGGATCGTTCCCGAGGCGATTCCCCTTATCCTAGAGGAAAAGCGCGACGTCATCCGTCAGAGCGGCGCTCTCACCTACTCCCATCCCGAGCCGGTCGATCACCTCGGCGGCTACGCCAACCTCCGCCACCTCCTTCAGGAAGCCGCGGTCACCTTCACCCCAGCCGCTCGCTCGTACGGCGTCGAGCCTTCGAAAGGCGTGTTGCTCGTCGGCTTGCCGGGCTGCGGTAAAGACCTCTGTAAGAAGATCGCGTCGGGGATCTTCGGGAGGCCGCTGCTGGACCTGGACATGGGTGCCTTGATGGGCGAAGGCGGCGGGGTGATAGGTTCAGCCGCCGTGGCAATGAAACGAGCGCTGGGGATGGCGACGACGCTCAAAGCGGTGCTGGGCCTCTCCGAGTTCGAGAAAGGCGTGGGTGGTTTGCAGTCCTCGGCGAAGTCGGACGCCGGCGAGACGGCCCGGACAATCGGGGCGCTCTTGAGTTGGATGGAAGAGCAGTCCGACGTGTTTGTTTTCGCGACCGCCAATGACGTGCGTCAGCTCGCTCCCGAGCAGATCCGCCAGGGACGATTCTCGCAGGTCGTCTTCGTCGACCTGCCGACGGAGCAAGACCGAGCGGCCATCTTCAAAGTCCACCTGGCCAAGCGCGGCCGGGATCCGCAAGCCTTCGACCTTGATCAATTGGCTCAAGCATCTGAGGGCTTTTCGGGGGCCGAGATCGAGGCGGCGGTGAAAGGCGCGCTGCTCGACGCTTTCGTGGACGGCGCGCGCGATCTCACGACTGGCGACGTCCTCAATCGGGTCCATTCGATTCGGCCCACGTCAGAGGTGAAGCGCGAAGAGATCGAGGAGATTCGCCGCTGGGCCCGCGAACACCTGGCGATCGACGCGGTGCGGAGTGAAGCGATAGCAGGCGAGAGGCGCCTCGAATTCTGATGCTCCCCGTCGGAGAACCAATCACGATGACAATCGTTCGATCCAAGGGTGTAGTGGGCTAGTCAACTTGAGCGCTGCGGCAAGCCACGTCCGGCTCGTATTGTCGAGGAGCGGACATGCCGTGGCGAAATCGTGCTCATCCTTGGCCAACGGGACGGGCTTTGCCTTGAAGAGGAGTTGGATCTCCGGCGCGAGGTAGCGAATACCCCCGGTGGTAGACCGCGTCAGCATCGACAAGGATCTGCTCACGCGCGGATCTCGTCGGAAGATCCAGCGATTCCCGTCGGTGTCCGCCAGCATCAACTGGAGTGCCCAGGGCGCGGTTGGATCGGGTCGACACCAGATGTCGTGGACGTGCACGGGGAGGATCTCGCCGGGCTTCCAGGGGCGTAGCGTCCCAGGAGGATCGGCGGCGTGCAGATCCCAGGAAGCCAGCATCGCCTGGATGGTGAGCTGGTCATGCCTAAGGATTAGCACGTCGATGTCCGCATGGGAGCGGGTCGTCCGTCCGACAAAGAGATCAATGGCCCAGCCACCAGCGATCCACCAGTGGACACGCAGATCGCGGAAGAGAACGCCGACTTCCTCCGGCGATAGTGGCTCCCAGACCCCATGCTCGTCCGCCATCGCTTGGCCTCACCTTCTCCGGAAATGCCCTCGCCATCCTGTTCGTCTTGCGCCTGGAACAAGACGTTCCTCGTCCCCGAATCGTATCACACCGTTCGGGTGCGCTCCGTTGTCAATGCATTGAAGTAAGGAGAATATTTGCGTGTCGAAGTACCTCGTCTTCACTGACGTCGTGTTCAAAGACCGGCGGCTCTTGCTTGCCGCGCTCGCCGATATGGGATACGCCGATGTCGAACGTGGTGTGACTCTGAGCGTGGATCAGATCCTCGAAGAATTGCTCGATCCGGTTGCCGAGCCTCGCGATGGCATCACGATCCTGGGCGGCGAGCCGATGGCCCAGCCTCTCGGACTTGTTGCCCTCCTATGCGCCCTCAAGAATCGTGGGTTGCACGTCGTCGTCTACAGTGGCTATACCCTGGAGGCTCTGGTCCGTCGGTCGGAACCAGGGGTCCACGAAGCGCTTCACCTGACGGATCTCCTCGTCGACGGTCCATTCGTCGCATCGCTCGCCGACCGAGCCGGCGAGTGGCGCGGGTCGCGGAATCAGCGCATCATCCCCAACCCCGGACAGTTTCTCCGCGAGAGCGCAGTGCAATGCCGTTGACGCAGCTCGCCTTTAGGCTACCACCAGCGTTTCTCGCCCGGCTCGGCTACCGTTTTGATCGTCGGATCGTCGCGGTCTACTGGGAGCCAGCCGGCGACCAGGCCGCCTTCACTGATGACATCCATGCCTGGTGGGTGCCGACCAGTACGTGTATTGGGAGCTGACCCGGCAACCTGCCGTCCAGAAATGGCTTCAAGAGCACCAGGTTAACCTAAAGTAAAGCCACGATGAAAACTACATACTCCGTCGATTGGTTTCGCGAGAGAAACACTGCCGAGCGGGACGTGGGGCTTGTAGATCCCATCTTGGCTTTACTTTAGTCCTCCCCCTATAGCCAATACCAACGTCTTTTTCCAGGTTCCTTGTGACTGGGTGATCCTCTTCTTCTCCTTGTTCACGAGGGTCCAGTGAGGAATACGCTCGCGCTTGCTGTGATGGAGGGAAGGTCGCTAGCCGTGCCTTCTTGCTGCGGGCGTGCCCGAGGGGTCCTCCTCGCCTGGCCTGACCCCGTTGCCTATACCAGGTGCTATAAGAGCGTGAGTACGGATCGTGGGTCCTCTGGCTTGCCGGCGTTCTCAACCTTCCTGTCGAGATCAGCAGCCACCGCGAACTCGGCCCAGGGTCGCATCATAATCCGGCTTGGGAGAAGTGGAGCCGGTGGAACATGGCGGCTGGAAGTCTGGCGTACTACTCGCGGCATTCACGGCCATTCCCCAGAATCAGGCGATCGCGCCGGTCGTACTCACCTGCGCGCGGGTGTGTGGACTGCAACCACCGTCGGGAGCGCCTCCCGGCCGGTGGGACGCTCCGCCAGTGGCACGTCGACACTCCTGATCGCCAGCCACAGGCCGAACACCAGCTCGAACACCATCACTGGCGCAACCAGGACCATCTGCATCCCGTCAACCGCGCTGCCCGGCGCCAGGATCGAAGTGAAGGCGCTTCCGAGCGCGAGCACGTAGGCCAGCATGCCGAAGCCGACCAGGGGCCGGGGCGCGTACCTCGCGGTCCAGAAGAGGTACAGGAACGGCAGCGAGCCGAGCCCCATGAAGACCAGGTTAACCGTCCCGGTGGCGCCTCCTCCCTGCACCGCGAGTTGCACCAGCGCCTGCACCTGCTGCGGCCCGAACCCGGCCCGGGAAGCGTCGCCGCTGGCGAGCTGGGAGACGAGCAGGCTGAAGATCAGCGTGACCAGACCGAGCGTCGCTTCCGGCAGGCGTAACACCAGTCCCAGCAGGGCGAGGTTTCGGTTGACGGGCTCCACTGTCACGTACAGCGCCGCGATGAGGACGAAGACGCTCACGAACATGACCAGGGTGCTCAGGATGCCGACGCGAAAGAGCACCGGATTTGCCTGGACGTTGGCGATGGTGGCCGCGGGGTCATTGGCCACCGTCAGGCCGGCGCTCGTCAGGAGGTAGACCGGCACATACAGGATGCCGAAGACATAGGCGAGGCCCGCGATGCGCGCGGCCTGCCGTTGGGACGCGATGGCGCTGTCACTAATCACGGGTGTCCCTCCTGGACCAACGCTCGCGCGTGGTCCGACCGATTTGCGATGGGCGGCTGCGGCTGGACGGCCCCAGGCCGGGCAGATGCGCTGAAGCCTTTGGCGATCAGCCAGACCGCCAGGACCATCTCCTGCACGGCGAGTGGGAGCGCCAGGGGCACGTACGACAGCATGGACGTCTGGGTGAACAGCGCGAGCAACCACGCCGCCAGCAGCAGGACGACTGCGGCCAGACCGGCGCCCGAGAGCCAGCGCGGGATCAGGCCGGATTGGTAGAAGGCCCAGTAGTACAGGAGGCCGCCGATGCAGAAGGCCCCCACGCTCAGCAGACCTGCCTGGTCGCGCACCCCCAGGAGCGCACCGCCGGCCGCCTGAAGGGTGGCGCGGTCCGTCGCGCCGGCGCTGACGAACTGGCGGCTCAGCGCCAGCAAGGCGAGCAGGCCGACCACAGCGAGGGTGTACATGGTGGCCTCGATGGTCCGGAAGACGACGGCGCCTAGGGCCAGGCCCGCGCTCGGCTTGCGCAGGACGGGGTACAGCGCGATGGCGATGCCGACGCTGGCACCAGCCCCGACGAGTTCAAGCAGCGCGCCGCCGGTCACCTGGACCGCGTTGGGGGAGAGCCTTGCGAGGCGATCCGGATCGTTCAACAGGGGCCGCGAGAGCCCGGTGCCCACGACGTTCGTAACGGTCGCGGTAATCAACAGCACACCCGCGGTCAGGGCGGCTCTACGGTTCGAGTCCACGTTCTTCTCCTTTCATCCACTCGGTCGGAAGACATGGGTCCTTCCTCCCGTCCTCGGCTTGCGCTCCTCGCGGCTCACCCCGGATCGAGTGCGGCTCCATCCGGCCGTCCGACGGGGCGGCGCCACGTCCAGGCGTACCAGACGATGAACAGGGTGCACGCAATCTCGATGGTTGCGAAGAACACGTAGTACGGAGCCAGTGACATCGACCCGGCGACAGCCGCGGTGTGCAGCACGCCCGCGGCGACGTTCGCCCAGCGGTTAGCTCTGTACCTCAATAGCCGGGACAGGACGACCATGGCGATCGCGGTCTCCATCAGTACCGCGGCTGCCAGGACGACGAGGGGCGACCCCCCGGTGAACGTCTTCGCTTCCTCAAGCACTGCTGGATTGAAGTACAGGCCAAAAACGTCCGCATAGAGGTAATTGAGCACCGCGAACACCCAGAGCGTCGAGAGTATCACCCTCCTGTCGGGTGTTCCGGCGACCACTCCCCGTCTGTTCACGCTCGCCTGCACCGCCGGCCGATCATCGGTCGACGGGCCACGTCCCCCAGGCTCGTGCGTTGTGAAAACACTCATGTCGTCCTCCCGGGAGCGGATGACCTGCCGAAGGGCATCGGCGGTCGCGCCTGATGCCCGCCGTTAGACCAATTCTGTAGTCGTTGGGTTACGCGGCAGGTTACGCCAGGTCAACACACCGTGACAGATTTCACGACGGGACGGCTGTCTCAAAGTCCCAACTGGCGGGGTATTCCGGAAGCGGCGTTGGCCGACGACCTCGGCCGGGTGCCCGATTCGCGCGCCGCTCGGGGGCGGCGCCGTCCCTGGGGCGCGCTACTCCTGCTCATTGTCGTCGCCCTGCTCTGCGGGGCCAACACACTTCCTTCAGCCGCTCCTCCCACCTCCTGCCCGCACGGGACGACCACCCGCTGACGACCGGCGGACCATCGGCGCCATCCTCTCTGTCCTCCTCACGAGTTGCCGCTGGCAGGACCTCCCGTGTGAATACGGCGCGCCGACGACGGCATGGCGGCGCCTCACGCACTGGGGCGAGGTGGGCATCTGGGAGCGCATCCGGCGGGTGGCGCTCGCGACACTCGACCGGCAAGGCCAGCTCGATTGGACCATCGCCTTCCTCGACGGCTCGTTCGTGACTGCCCAGCGGGGTGGCGAGAAGGTCGGGTTGACCCGGAAGGGCGAGGGCACCAAGGGGATGGCGGTCGACGGCAGTGGCCTTCCGATCGGATTCCCTCTTGATGGCGCCGATGGCGCCGAGGTCCCGTTGGCACACCAGACGTTGGACACCATCCCGGTCACGCCGGGTCACGCGGCCCCGGGGACGCCCCAAAGGCCGACCAATGAAGAAAGCAACCAGTCTACACGCCGTGACGCCATCCTTCCTCGATCCAGGTGATGTGCCCGGTCGCATGCTCCGCTAACCCGGCAAACAAGTCGCCGGCGGCCTGCTCACCAACGACCGTGGGCACCGGAGCGGCCAGCTGCTCATCGGTGAACTGGTGTAGGAGGTCCAATAGTTCCCGCCGCGCCGCCAGGTAATCCGCGGCCAGCAGCTCCCGCGTGTCGTCCTGGTGCGCGTTCCGGTAGGTTTGATTGACGCTGGCGACGGCCAGCTCCAGCTGCTCCTGCTCCCCCAGGGTCAGCGCGTCCCAATCGCCCAGAGTGCCCGGCAGCGGCATTCCCTCTGGGTATTGCCGGCGTAAGAGCACGTCGCGCGTGTCGCCGGCGAGGGTACGGCGCAGCAAGTGCTGGATGTTGCGCTCGCTTTGCACCAGGTGAGCAAAATGATCCCTGGCGCGCCACGGAGCTGCTCCGGGAACGCCACTCGCCGTTGCCGGGCGCTCCAGGTCGTGCGGGCTCAGCCCTTGAAAAAACGCCACAACCTGCGTCTGCGACGCCGCGAGTGTGTCCAGAATCTCTGCGCGAGTTGGCATAATTACTCTCCTAGAAACCAGTGGGAGGTCGGTGGACGCGGCACGATCGGTTCAACCAAGCTGGAGCACGACCAGCTCAGGGCCGCACCCGCCTACTCCTGGGTAAACAGCGTCCAGTGCCCCTCGGAGACGACGTCGACGACGCCATCAACGACTTGGATGGCGGTCTGATCGTCAATCGCGTACCCCGGCACCGGTCCGCCGGCGGCCCATTTTTCGGCGTTGGCCAGGGAATTCTCCGGAAAACGCTCGTGATCCAGGTGCGGAAACAACGCAAAATCGACCAGTCCCAGCGCTCGATCGCCACCGGTGGGCGGATTCCAGCCGACGAAGTCCTCCCCGACGTTGGGGGCCATCACCATGCTCCCGGCGCTCACCCCCACGTAGACCGCCTCGCGCCGCAGCGACGGCAAGCGGTCTGCCAGTCCGGACTGCCGCATCCAATAGCACAGATACGGGGGATCGCCGCCTCCCACCAGCAGGGCGTCAGTCTCCTGGACCATGGGGACCCAATAGTCTTCTTTGATACTGGGGAGAGCGGTGAGTTCCAGCACGCCCAACGACTTCCAACCCAATTCGCACAAGGGGGTGGAGGCTACTCCGCGGATCATCCGCCAGGCCATGGCAGCACCGCCGGGTATGGCGTACGCCGCGGTGGGAATGCAGAGGACGCTGGACTCGGCAATCGGTTTGCCCAGTAGGTCGACCAGCGCGTTGTGGATGCTCGGGTTGCTGATGCCAGCGGAAGTGAGAAGAAACCTCATGATGCCTCTCCTAGTCACTGCAATCGGGGCCGACGGTCTCTACTGCCCGCTTGAGTATATGACAGACACTGGCCGCATCGACTTTCGAGACTGCCTGTAGGAAACTCCGACCGATGCGCCACGCATTGGCCCCTCATCGATCGCGCCACGGGACGGGCTTACGTCTGCGACATCACCCCGGCGCGCGATCGTGTCCGAACCCAGATCCTCGAAAACTGGGCCGGGTAATCCGGCCCCCACCGTCGCACGGGCGTTGCGTCTCGTCAGCCGGGCAACGCCGACGCGCTCGACCCTCCCCATCCTTCAGACGGTCCGGCTGGATGCCCAACCCGATTATCTGGTCCTCGCCTCGACGGACCTCGAACTGGGAATGACGACCTCCGCCGTTGCAAATGTAAGCGATCCGGGCACGGCTTGCGTACCCGCGCGGCTTTTGAGTGAGTACGTTGCCCAACTCTCCACCGAGCCGGTGCGTCTAACATTGAACCTGGAGGGCCATCGCCCGCGTCGCCTTCGCCGCGGCGCGCGACGATAGCCGTCCGATCCTAACCGCGGTCCTCTTCGATTTCGGGCAAGACGGATTGACCCTCGCCGCGGCCGACGGCTTCCGCCTCGCCCGCGCGCGCCTCTCCGAGGTCAGCGCCTCGCCGATGCAACTCCTCGTCCCAGCCAAAGCCGTGAGCGAGCTGGGTCGGCTCCTGGGGGACGCCGAAACGGTCCGCCTGATTCCGACCGAAGGTAGCCGGGGCGTGTGCTTTGTCGTCGGGGAAACGACCCTGTTCACGTGTTTGATCGAGGGCCGCTTCCCCGACGTGGACCGCGTCATTCCGAAAGAGATTACGGCCCACGTCACCGTCGAGACCGCGAGCTTCCAGCAGGCGATTCGAGGCGCCGCCCTTTTCGGCGGGAACGCCGACGCGCGACCGGTCGTGCTGGAGGTCAGCCAAGGGTGCCTGCACGTGCGGGCAAGGGGCGACGACACTGGCGATGCCGAGGCCGACTTAACGGCAGAATTGGATGGGGAACTTCCGCCCATCGCGGTCAATACCCGCCTCCTCGTCGACGCCCTCGACGCGACGAGCGCCGCCCGGATTCAGATTTCCTGGTCGAGCTCCCACACCCCGATCGTCCTCCGCGAGGAAGGCCGCGAGGACAGCGCCGCCGTGGTCATAATCATGCCCCTGGCGGATTCGGCGCTCACGAGACCGGCTGTCGCGGCATGACGTATTGGGTAAGGGCGGGGAGACCGTCTGCCTCCCCCGTGCCCTGCGGGAAAGGTTCACGTGAACGAGCAGAATCCTGGTTCCCTGGAAGAAACCGCAACGCCTCCGACGCTGGTCGACGGCTGTGGGTGCGCGCCGACCGTAACGCAGCCGACCAAACCGATCGGCGCTGTCGAAGCTGCGACAACCGCTCCTGGCATGAGCAGCCCTGCCCCGCCAACCATGGCGCACCCGTCACTCGCGCGCCGTTCCTACAAGATTGTCCTCAGCCTGGAGGCGGCAACACATGGAACCTTCCAGGCAATCCTCGCCGTCGGTTCAGCCGACTGCGACCCGCGATTCACAGCTTTCGACGTTCCCGACCTCCTGGCAGCCCTGGCCGCCATCCCGAAACTGGTGAGCGACGCCGAGTCGGCCTGGAATCTGCAGCCGCGTTACCCCATCGCTCGTCCAACGGCGATGCCGAAAGCGACGGACAAGGCGCCGTCGCCGACGGACGCCTCGGAGCCAGAATCACCGGCCCAACCCTCCTCGCCACCGGCAAAGTCTGCAACTTCTTCCGAAACGACCAAGTCGTCGTCCGGGCAACTGCCCCTGTTTGGGTAACCCCTGTCTTGCCTCGCCCGATTCGCCCACCAACCAGCTCGTGTCGCCACACCCTCTTCACTTGCCGTGATGGTCCGTCGCTTATCGCCAGAGTTCGGGACGGACGCTCAAAGTGGCTCTGCCGCGAAGAGCGGAATCTGGCGGGTGGTCCGTTTCTGGTACTCGGCGTAGGGTGGGTAGGCTTTTACCGCGGCTTGCCACAAACGCGCGCGTTTGTCCGAGTCGGTCACTTCGTGAATGCGGGCACGAAAGACACGCTCGTGATCACGGATCTCGACCTCGGATTGTCGGCACAGGTTGTAATACCAGAGCGGATTCTCGGGCGCACCCCCCTTCGAGGCGACCAGGACGTAGGTTCCATCGTCGGTCACGACGCGCATCAGCGGGGTCTTGCGCACCGCCCCGGTCTTGTGGCCAAGGTGCGTCACGATTACCACGGGTAGCCCGGTATCCCGCAACGTCGTGCCCGCTTTGCCTCTCGAGGACTCGTATTCCTCGACCTGTTCGCGTACCCAATCAGATGGGGAAGGAATGTACTCGGCCATTCATTGCTCCTCTGAGGTAGTTTCACTATCTCATTGTAGGCCGTCGGCCGCGTCAAAGCAGCTAATTTGCTTCGACCTGACCGCCGCTCCAGCCCCGTACGAAGGTGAGGATAACACGCTGGACCCCCTCCCACTTTTGCCCGATGGACCTGGACGTCCGGCTATTCTCCCGCGGCCCGCTGGACCCAGTTCGGCACGGTTACGAGGTCAAGTCCGACGGAAAGTCGACTCAATTACTCTTCGGAGGTTCTCCGTCATGGCGCGCATCTTTTTCTACGATAACCGGCAGTTCCCGGATCCCGACCCGAAGCTCTCGGTCGAGGAGGTTCGTCGCCAGTTCGCCGAGTTCTTTCCGGAGCTGACGAACGCCGAGACCCGGGAGGAGAAGCGTGGGGAGGACACGGTTTACACCTTCAGTAAGCGGATCGGTACGAAGGGGAGGCGAAAGAATCCCGATATCGTGGCGATCCTCCGCCGGGTCCCGGAGAAGCGGCTGAAAGTCTTCGAACTGGCGAGCGAACTCGTCGACGAGCACGGCGATGTGGACGTCGAAGCCGCGGCGATCCGCCAACCCGAGGTCAACCTGGCCCTGGCCGAGGTGGAAGGCTACGTCCGAGCCACGCGTCAGGCGACAGAGGCGTTGACGAAGCTTCCTCCCCGGTGATCTCGAGCCTTCACGCTCTCGGAAAGTTCCTGCGACGGAATCTGTGCTTCTCCACGACTACGCCGGAAGCGTCGTCCGCACCAAGCTGGTCTCCGCGCTTGACGTGGCCCACGCCCTGGCCCGCGAGCTCGACCTCGCGACGGGTATCCTCCCACCTGACACTCTTTGGTGGTCACGAACCGCGACGGGTGTGAGGGTCGCGGTCTGGCGTGAGCCACGGATCTGAAGGGGGCGTCTGCGGGAGAGGATTGACGCCAAGCCTCGCCGTCTCCGTTTGCCGATGCCTGGCCTGGTCTTCATCGCCATGCCGGGGCGTCAGGCCCCGTACGTCTTCGCGTCCAAGACTCGTCCGCGCTCCCCGGATGATCAGCTTTTTCACTGCCCGGCTTACAACGTCTTCGATTCGGGACGGGGTTGTCCGGGCACCCACGTGTTCCCGAGTGATCCCGCCAGGGTTCCCGAGGTTTAAGGTGGACTAGATGGACGAGATGGATGTGGCACGACACCGGATTTGGCTAGAACACAGCCAAAAGCACGTGATGATAGGTTCTGGACGCACCCGCTCACAACTCTGGATCAGAAGATCCTAGGTTCGAATCCTAGTCCGGCAGCCGAGAAAACCCCTGATTATTCAGGGGTTTTTTAGTTATCGCTAATTCGGTCCTGCTGAAAGTCGGCGTATTGCTAACGGTTTGCTAACGCGAAGTTGAGGGGAGCAGAGTGGAGACGTTTGGTGCGCCCGTGGGTCACAAACTGGGGTTAGACGGCAAATTAGGGCGTAGGGTCATTTCGTTCGGACATCCGAAATCTGCCTAGCGCTGCTTCGCGGCAATGATCGCGGCCGCCTCGGCGCGGCGGGAGACGTGAAGCTTCTGAAAGATAGTGCTGACGTAGGTTTTGACGGTATTCACACTCAGCGAAAGGTCCTCGGAAATTTGTCGATTGGTCTTCCCTTCCGCGATTAGGCGCAAGACACTGCGCTCCTGCTCCGTCAGGCTCGTCAGCGAGTCGGTGAGTATCTCCCCACCGAGAGACTGGAACCGCTCCAGGACCGAGTGAGTAACCTTCGGATCGAGGAAGGAACTGCCGCCTGCGACAATGTGAACAGCATCGATGAGCCGCTCCGCATCGGTCTCTTTCAGAAGAAAGCCCGAGGCCCCAGCGAGAATCGAGGCGATCACCAAGTTATCATCCGAGAATCCGGTGAGCATGATCACCCGCGTCTCCGGTCGCGCCGCGCGAATCGCTCGACAGGCCCTGGTCCCGCTGGCATCCGGCAGCCGGATATCCAGGAGGACCACGTCGGGCTTGCAGCGCTCGGCAAGCTGAACCGCCTCTGCTGCCGTCGCCGCTTCCCCGACAATCTCAACGCCCTTCACCGTGTCGAACAGACTCTGCAGGCCCATCCGGAGGACTTTGTGGTCATCCACCACCAGAAGCTTTATTGGCGATGCCCCCATGTTTCTTGTTCCTGCCCACGTCGGAATTGCTGCGCACGCTACGAGGTACTTAATATTCGAGGCAGCGGCGAGAACAGTGGTGCACCTGCCGGGCTGCCCTTCTCGCCCGCCGAACGATCGATTCGACCTCGGCTGGGGAGACCCGCTCACCCACGATGAGGCTATCGGCGACTTCTTCGATGGCGCGCCAGTTCCTTGGTTGATTGAAGAGTAAGGATGCCCGTTTAATCGCCAACTCAACGAACCCGACAGCCCGGGCAGGGGAAAATCCGAGATCGTCCGCGATTTGCTCGATGAGGCTCCAATCCCCATCTGCCCCCAGCGGAAATGGGTTGTTATCGGCGATTGCTTCGGCAACCGGCCCGGCTGCGCAGACCAGGGCGAGGCGGTATCCGGTCTTGGTGCGTGCCCGGTCTCGTCGTTCGGTTAGGGAGAGGATCCGGATGATGTTTCCGCTGGTTTTGGTGACCTGAGCCGATTCGTCTTGCGATTTGTCATCAAGGATCTGTCCGAAGGCTGAGCGTCGCCTGAACTGCTCGTCGGTATAGCCGTGGAAGACCGACGCGCCGGTGCATGCGACCTTGAGTAACGTCGCGGCGACCGCGTGCCCGGCTTCGTGGAAGGCCACCGTGCGCTTTATCGGAGCGAGCTGGTCGGTGCTCAACTCGGTCAAATAGGCGCTCACGTTGTCCGCTGCCTCCTTCCAATCCGTCAGGTCGGCCTGGCTCTCTCGATCGATTGCTCGCTCCGGGGCACTGCGGTGCGAAGTCCCTCATGGGGACCGGTGCCGTCGTCACCCCTTCTCGACGATTGCGGTTCAACCGCCCGGCCCGTGGCGGTACGTGTCTGCCCGGGCGAAACCCCCTTCCGTTGCAGAAAGGCGACGTACGGTCAGGACAACGCCCCCTCCCACACCAAGAATGATGCAGTCACAATGTGTACAAGGTCAATAGGGCCTTCGCCAGCGCTGTCCTATGCCCAGTTCCGGCCACATGGAAAGCACCCGATCACCCGAACGGAGACGGCGAGTGGCGAAGATGGTTCTGCGCTCGTCGCCAAATGCGACCTCAGCAGGGCGTATCGCTTCCCTCGATGGGGATAATAACCTTGGCCTCTTACGGTTCTCTGATGGGTTGTTAACAGTTTGTTCATTACGGTTCCGAGTTCAGCCCCTACAATAGCGATATTGGTGGCGAGTCAGGGCCATAACAGGCATATGAGTAAAAGGCTGGCAGCTTCACCGCATTCCGTCGTCCTACTGCTGGCGTCTGCTGCTGCCTGAGCACTCACCGTAGAGTTGAATACGAAGGAGGCGAGTGTGAGCAAAGGACGAAGGGTGCTGATCGTTGAGGATAGTTCAGACGTAGCTGCCTTAGAGGCCGACATTGTCGCGGCGTGCGGAGCGCACGCGATGGTCGTTTCCGATGGAGAGACGGCACTGGGAACAATTCGGCACGAGCGCTTCGTTCTGATTCTACTCGACCTAACCATGCCCAACGTCACCGGTCAGGCAATTCTCACCGCGCTGGCTGCGGACGCTGATCTCTGCCAAATACCAGTCATCGTGGTATCCGGAAGTCTCGCTGGTTTTCAGCCAACCGGGCAAGTTGTTGCAATCCTTCCCAAGCCGTTCAGTGCGGACAAGCTCACCGAGACGATCCAACGTATCCTAACAAACAACGGTAAGCCAGCAATTCCTCAATTACCCAATCCGTGACGGTGATTACGGCGTGTAGTCGCCGATCGTCACCCCATCGTCATTGACGATCACGCGGCCATACCGCGCGAGTTCCTGAACTAACGTGCGTGGACGGAAGTCGTAGGCGATGAGGAGCGCCCGCATAACGCGCCAAAGTAGCTGCCTATTCCCAGTCAATTGGGTAAGTGCTACAATGTGACGTGCCAGCGCACGTTTTATACGTGAAAAGGTATCGGAGTGACGAGCGAAGATCGGTGAAATGCCGACGCCGTCCCGCGACTGTGATGCGTTTGCGCCCGTTTGCGAGTTGACCTCGCTAGGCGCGTCGCTAAGCCAGGTCGCCTCCCACTCTGAATTGGATCGCTGCCTTCGCGGAAAGGCGCGGGCTGACCGGCCCTGCGGTGGGTTTCTCGTCACGCGGGTCGTGGTCTCCCCTCGCCTCGTCGTTCGACGAGGTTTTTTTGTTGGCTTTTGGGGTCATCCCTTTTTGCCAACCCCTCGCCTTTCTTCCCGGCTGCGATCCCCGAGCTTTCGGTCCGGTTCGATCAAATTGGCCGATTAGTAATGAGGGTCTGCACGTGCAAAGTGATCCGAATAACACTCAAAGCCTGGATCTCAATGATCACTCAAATAGCGAAGCCCCTCTGGAGGATTTGAGTGAGGCCGGCCGGGCGG
>JGI20133J14441_1000411_pt1 | contig 40504 bp, 35 predicted proteins | sample RS3BMetagenome_FD_14441 | JGI IMG/M metagenome (IMG submission 14441)
GGCGACAAGAAGGTCGTCGTCTGCACGATCCAGACCTTCCCTCACGCAATGCAGGCCGTTCGCGAGCTGGCGGCGACGCAGGGCAAGCGCTTCGCCGTCATCGCCGACGAGGCGCACAGCTCGCAGACCGGGGAGGCCGCCGCGAAGCTGAAGCTCGTGCTGTCGGCCGCGGAGCTCGCCGAGCTCGCCGACGGCGGAGAGGTGAGCAGCGAGGACGTGCTCGCGGCGCAGATGGCGGCGCGCGCGGAGGACTCCGGCATCACGTTCGTGGCCTTCACGGCGACGCCGAAGAACAAGACGATGGAGCTGTTCGGCACTCGGCCGGACCCGTCACGCAAGCCGGGGCCCGACAACGTCCCGACGCCGTTCCACGTCTACTCGATGCGCCAGGCCATCGAGGAGAAGTTCATCCTCGACGTGCTGCAGAACTACACGCCGTACAGCCTGGCCTTCAAGCTCGCGCACGACGGGCGGGAGCTGGACGACAAGGAGGTCGAGCGCAGCGCCGCGGTGAAGAAGATCATGGGCTGGGTGCGGCTGCACCCATACAACATCGCCCAGAAGGTGCAGGTCGTCGTCGAGCACTTCCGCAGCCACGTGGCGCCGCTGCTCGACGGACACGCCAAGGCGATGGTCGTCGTCGCCAGCCGCCTCGAGGCGGTGCGCTGGCAGATCGCCATCAACAAGTTCATCGCGGAGCGCGGCTACGAGATCGGCACGCTCGTGGCGTTCTCGGGCGAGGTCATCGACGAGGAGTCGGGGCCAGACCCGTTCAAGGAGGACAGCCGCGCGCTGAACCCGGACCTGCGAGGCCGCGACATCCGCGAGGCGTTCAAGGGCGGCGAGTACCAGGTGCTGCTCGTCGCCAACAAGTTCCAGACGGGGTTCGACCAGCCGCTCCTCTGCGGGATGTACGTCGACAAGCGGCTGGCCGGGATCCAGGCGGTGCAGACGCTCTCGCGGTTGAACCGTGCCCACCCCGGCAAGGACACGACGTACGTCGTGGATTTCGTCAACGATCCGGCCGAGATCCTCGCCGCGTTCCGCACGTACTACACGACCGCGGAGCTCGCGGCGACGACCGACCCGACGCTCGTCTTCGACCTGCGCGCCAAGCTCGACGCCGCCGGCTACTACGACGACTTCGAGGTCGACCGCGTCGTCGCCGCCGAGCTGGATCCGCGCTCGAAGCAGAGCGATCTCGTGAAGGCTCTGGAGCCGGTCGTGGACCGCCTGATCAGGCGGTACAAGGCCGCGCAGGAAGCGCTCGAGGCCGCGACCGAGCGCGCGGACGCAAAGGCGACCGAGGACGCCAAGTCGGAGCTGGACGCGCTCGTGCTCTTCAAGTCCGACATGGGCGCGTACCTGCGTCTCTACACGTTCCTCTCGCAGATCTTCGACTACGGCAGCACCGCCATCGAGAAGAGGGCCATCTTCTACAAGCGCCTGATCCCGCTGCTCGAGTTCGGCCGCGAGCGCGAGGAGATCGACCTCTCCAAGGTGCGGCTGACGCACCACACGCTGCGGGCGCACGGCAAGGCCCCGATGACGCTCTATGAGGGTGAGAAGCCGAAACTCTACCCGCTGAGCGAGACGGGCAGCGGCGCCGTCCAGGAGAAGGAGCGCGCGCGGCTGCGGGAGATCATCGAGAAGGTCAACACGCTCTTCGAGGGCGACCTCTCCGACCAGGACAAGCTCGTCTACGTGAACGACGTCCTCAAGGGAAAGCTGCTCGAGTCGGCGATGCTGGCCCAGCAGGCGGCGAACAACACGAAGGAGCAGTTCGCCAACTCCCCCGACCTGCAGAACGAGATGCTGAACGCCATCATCAGCGCGCTCGACGCTCACACGGCGATGAGCACGCAGGCGCTGAACTCGGAGACGGTGCGCGCCGGCATCAAGGACATCTTGCTCAACCACGCCCAGCTCTGGGAGACCCTGCGCTCGAAGGCGAGCGGAGGGGGCTGAGCGCCCGCCGCGCCACTCCTGCGGCGTCGCCCCCCGAGGAGAGCGTCAAGCGCACCGAGGTAGGAGTGTGCTCCTACCATGCTAGGATCGGCTCCATGGCCGCTACCCAGAAGATCAGCGTCGCGATGGGGCGTGACGAGCTGCGGCTCGCGAAGACAGCGGCACACGAGGAGGGCGTGAGCCTTTCGGCCTACGTCACTCGCGCGGTCCGAGAGCGGCTGCAAGAGCGCAGACGCATGGAAGCCGCCCGCGAGCTCCTCTCCACGTTCGCGCCCGACGAGCTCCCGACGCCCGAGGAGCAGCGCGAGCTGGTCGAGCTGTGGACGCGCGCCCGGCCGGCCATCAGGCGACCCGCCAAGACCCGGCCCGCCCGAAAGCGTCGCGCGCAGGCGACATGATCGCGCACGTCGCGCCCGCGAAGCCAGGCATCACCTTCGATACCGGAGCGCTCATTGCGCTCGAGCGCCGACGCAGCGCCATGCGCAAGGTCTTCGCCGCCGCCATCGCCGCCGGCTTCGCGATCACCGTCCCTGCGGTCGTGGTGGCGGAGTGGTGGCGAGCGGGACATCTCGAGAAGGAGCGGCTCCTCATCCTGCGATCCGTACGCGTCGAGCCGCTCTTCGAGCACGTTGCGCGGCTCGCCGGCGCAGCTCTCGGCGTCACGCGCGGTGCCGGCGCGATTGACGCGATCGTGATGGCGTCCGCGGCACTTCGCGGGGATACCGTCTACACGTCCGACCCCCACGACCTGGCGGCGCTGCAGAGGACGAGCCCCGGGTTCGCGAGCGTTCAGATCGTTGCTTGCTGACTCTCGTTCCCGGTCGACCGTCCGTTCCAGCGTGAGCGCCCGCCGCGCCACCTCCTTTCACCGCGCCAGTCCACCGCGCTCTCTCGAGTGATTTTTTCGCGCGTCAGAACCCCCGTCCTTCCGAGCACTTCCAAACAATCGACATCCCCCACGTACGATTTCTCCCTCCGAGGCACGGAATTTCTCCCCGACGCCGGAGAGACACAGTGAGGGAACGAGGCACGGCCGCTCCGCTCCTCCGAGCGAAGCGGTCCGCCGTCGTGGCGGTGTGCGCCCTCGGAAAGGAGGAAACAGTGTCATGTCCAGCACCACGTCGAAACCGACCAAGGCAGCCACCTTGGCGCAGGTGCAGGCGCTCATCGCCGGCACCAAGAAGTACTTCCCGAACGGGTCGTTCACGCTCGGGAACGTCGCGTACACGACGGCGACGTTGATCCAGGCCTTCCAGGACCTGGTCAACGCCCTCGTCGCGCTCAACGCGGCGAAGGCGAGCGTCAAGGACGCGTTGAAGACGGTCAGCGACACGACGGCGAAGGTGGGCCCGGTCATCCGGGACTACAAGCGCTTCGTGCTCGCGGCCTTCGGCGACGCGACGCAGCAGCTCGGCGACTTCGGCATGCAGCCCCCCAAGGCCCGCAAGCCGTTGGATTCCGAGCAGCGCGCGGCCGTCACGGCGAAGGTGAGGGCCACGCGCGCCGCGCGTGGGACGACGAGCAAGAAGCAGAAGCTCGCCGTCAAAGGCGACGTGACGGGCGTCGACATCACGCCCATCACGGCCGCCGGCCCCAAGCCGACGCCGACCGCACAGCCGGCGCCGACCGCTTCGAGCGCGCCCACCACGGGCACCGCCACGAAGTAGTCCGCGCCTCGCAGCGGCACGTTTCCCCGGGGCCCGAGCAGCCTCCGGGCAAGCGCGCCGATCCCACGGGCCCGGGAGGGACCGCTCGAAAGGGCGGCGCCTTCCCGGGCCTTTCCTTTTTTTCTCGCCACGGACGGTCCGCTCCGTATCCTGCGCCGCGGGGGATGAACGTTCCGAAGCCGCAGTGGGCCGCCTACCCGGGCACCGATCGTCTCGGCCGCGCGCTCACCAACGAAGAGAAGGCCGCCTTCGCGAAGCTCCTGCGCGCGCACGACTACGTCGGCGCGCGCCTCGTCGCGCTCAACTTCGCGCACAAGCTGACGCGGAGCCGGCAGGCGGCCAAGGAGCTGATGGGCCGCGTCGACGTGCGGCTCGTGCAGCAGGCGTGGGACCCGAACGAGGTCCCGCTCGCGAAGGCGCTGTGCCGCTACGTCTGGAGCGTGTGGACGCACAGCCTCGAGGAGAGCGCGGCGGCCGAGCGCCTCACCGACGCCTACCTGCAGGAGGTCGCCCCGTTCCAGGAGCGCACCGCGCCGTCCGCCGAGCAGATGAACCTCGAGGAGGCGCGCCGCCGGCGCCGCGAGGCGGAGGCAAAGGCGGATCTCGAGGCGCTCCGGGCGCACTTCGAGAAGGCGAAGGACGAGGGGAACCTCGACTGGGTCAGGTTCTCGCTGGAGGAGATCGACGACCTGCAGGAGATGGCCCGTCGGAGCGGCCGCGACGTCAGGGAGTTCTATCTCGCCGCCGAGCGGCGAAAACGCGCCGTCCAGCGATTGCTGGGCGCCAAGCGCGGCGTAAAGTACGAGGAGGGCGACGAGTCATGACCACGCGCACCGCCCAGGAGCTCTGGCAGCGGCTCGTCGACGAGGCCGGCGAGGACCTCATCGAGCGCGCGGCGAGCGTGAGCGTCGCGCAGGCCGAGAAGGAGCTTCGTGACGCCGGCTTCGACGTGAAGGCCGAGCGCGCCGCCGCCGAGGCGTTCCTCGCGGAGCTCGAGCAGCCGGCCGATATCGATCGGCGCAAGGAGGAGCTGGTCTCGCAGGCGCGGGCGCGGTCGCTGCGACCGGCGCGAAAGCGTCCGTCGACCGTCGTCCTGCTCGCCGCCGCGGCGACGACCGCCGCCGTCGGCGGGGGTCTCCTCTACGCGGAGCTGCACGAGCACGCGCCGCCGCAGCAGCCCGCGCCTCCCGCTCCGCCCTCGCCGACGACGAACCCCTCCCCCGCCCCCGTCGAGTCGGACCTCGTAGCCGCCGCCAAGGCGCGCCGCGACGAGGCCTTCTCCGCCTGCACGCAAGGCCTCTATTCGCGCTGCGCCGACCTGCTCGATCAAGCCAGGCAGCTCGACCCCGCCGGCGAGAGCGATCCGCGCGTCGTGCAGGCGCGGGCCGCCATTGCCGCGGGCCAGCAGCCGCCCAAGCCCGAGCACCGGCCGCCGACCCCCCGGAAAAAGCCGCCGCCGCGCGGCCCGGAGACACCGCCCAAGTAGCGCGCGCCGTTCGTCTGCCTACCCGCCGAGCCGCCCGCACCAGTACACGCACGTCTCGTACGGGAACCCGACCTCGCCGCGGCCGGCCAGCTCCGGCGTCGACGCGACGAGGCTTCGCACCTTCACGGCGACGCGCGCCCTCTCCTCCTCCGGCAGCGCCGCGATGAAGCTCACCGACAGCGCGCGGTCGACGATGATGTCCTCGGGCGCGCCGACGTGCACGTACGCGAAGCGCCGCTCCGCGAGCGATCCGAACCCGGGCGCCGGGAAGCACCGACGCCACGCGCTCGAGCGGTACCTCGGCGCGTCGCCTTCGTACTCGTCCAGGATGCGCGTCAGCTCGGCGACCCACGGCACGCGCTCGTCGCGCACGTTCCACACGAGGCCGAGCGCGCCTCCGGGCCTGAGCACTCGGCGGATCTCCTCGAGCGCCGCCGCGTGGGCGAACCAGTGGAACGACTGCGCGCACACGACGGCATCGGCGCTCGCGTCGCCGAGGGGGATGCGCTCGGCGCTGCCCTCGCGCGCATCGACGTCCGGGTGGAGCGCACGGAGCTGCGCGAGCATCGCCGGCAACGGCTCGACGGCGACGACGCTCGCGCCGGTCGCGCGCAGGCGCGGCACGAATTTGCCGGTGCCCGCGCCGAGGTCGACGGCGGCGCGGCCTTCCGAGAGGCGCAGATCCTCGCGCAGCCACGCCTCGATCTCCGGCGGATAATCGGGGCGGCCCCGGACGTAGGCGGTCGCGCCGGCGGAGAAGCCCTTCGCGGCGGACGGATGGATCGCGTCGTCCATCATGCGCGTGTCGCCCAGGCCACCGGCATCGTCGCGGCGCGCAGCGCGAGGTCGCGCGCCACGCGCACGGGGCGGCGCGGCGCGACCGGCCGAAGCTCGCGTCCGAGGTCGGCGAGGATCCGGTCCACGCACTCCATCGCGCTCGCCGCGGCGAGCTCCGTCCCGACGCCCCGCGCGCCCGCGTTGCACCCGGCCAGGTAAAGGCCCCGGATGGGCGTCCAGACCGGGGGACGGCGCGGGCCCACCTGATCGGGCGTCTGCGCGGTGGACACCGCGGGCCCGAACTCCTTGCCGATCCACTTCTCGATGAAGGCCACCGAGAAGCGATCGACGAAGAGCGCGTGCTCGTCGAGCCCCGGCACGACGCGGCGGATGGTCTCCATCATCGCGCGCTCCCACGCGCGCGCGTCGTCGCGCAGCGGCACGTTGCTGGTCGGCGCGACGGCGCACACCGTGAGGAGCTGGTGCCCGGGCGGCGCCAGCGACGCGTCGAAGTTGCTCGGCACCGGGCAGTACAGCGGCACGACCGGCGGCACCTCGCCGCGCTCGAGCGCGCCGAACATCGCCTTGATGTCGTGCGTCGTGACGTGGAACAGGTCCATGCCCTCGCCCACGCCGCCGACGATCGACCCCGCGCGCACGAGCGGCCGGTCGAGCGCGATCTTGGCCTGCACCGCGATGTACGAGCCGCGCAGCTTGTGCACGCGGTCGACGTAGTCGGGCGGCAGGTGCTCGGCGCCGACCAGGCCGAGCGCCGTCGTGCGCAGGCTCGAGGTGGACACGACGACGCTCGCCGGCAGCACCGTGCCGTCCGACAGCTCGACGCCGCGCACGCGCCCCTCGCTCACCACGATGCGCCGCGCGGCGGTTCCGGTGCGCAGCTCGGCGCCGAGCTCGCGCGCGAAGCGCACGTAGGTCGACGGGATAGCGATGGCGCCGCCGCGCGGGTACGACAGCGCGTTGTCGCGCACCATGCGGCGGAAGCACCAGAGCGCCTCGCCGGCGCTCACCTCCCAGTACGGCAGGATGAAGTAGAGGCCGAGCAGGAACCCGAAGACGCCGAGCGTCGGCGCGTGCTCGGTGAAGCGCGAGACGAACTCCTCGATGGTGCGGCCGTTCCAGCCGTCCACTTCCTCGTCGCTCATCGTCAGCATGTGCGCGAAGAGGCGGGCGGCGCGCGCGGCCTCGCGCACGGGCATGTCGAGCGCGCGCACGAGCTCCACGCAGAAGCGCGGCATGCGGTGCACGTCGGCCGGCACCGGGATGCGCACGATGCCGTCGCCGCGCGCGCGCTCGCCGCCCCCGGGCGGGCGCGGGAAGCGGATCTCGGAGATGTCGCGCGTGCGCACGAACTCGATGGCCCCGCCGCGCCCCACGCGCCGCAGCACCTCGCCGAGCGGCCCCTTGTCGCCGCGGCAGAACATGTGCGTGCCGATGTCGATCTTGAAGCCGCGCTTCTCGTAGCCCGAGCACGATCCGCCGATGCGCCGGTTCTTCTCGACGAGCGTCACGGGGATGCCGGCGTGCGCGAGGAGCAGCGCCGCAGCCGCGCCCCCGATCCCCGAGCCGATGACGACGGCGCGGTTCATGCCGCCAGCAGATCGCGCAGCGTCCGCGGGCTGCGGAGCGCCTGCGAGCAGAGCGCGACGAGGCGCTGCACGTCGATCCGCCCCTCGCCCGAGGTGAACGCCGCGACGCGCGCGATCGTGCGCGGCGTCCCCTTGCGGAGCAGCGTCATGAGCGCGTCGCGCAGCCCCTGCTCGGGGAACGGCGGCAGATCGCCGAGCACGTCCTCGTAGTGCTGGTACATCGCGTCGAGCACCTCGGCGAGGTCGACCTCGAGCGTGCGCATCGGGTTCACGAGGTCGTAGGCCGCGATGAGCAGCACGATCGTCGTGGCCAGGTGCTTGGCCATGATCTCGTGGCGGTGCTTTCGCAGGTGCGGGTACACCTCGACGAAGAAGCGCTGGCCCGCGGCGATGTGCCGCGACTCGTCGCGCCCGATGAGCGCGAGCACCTTGCGCACCGTCTCGTCCTTCGCGACATGGTTGATCTTGTGGAAGATCTGGTTGGCGAGGTGCTCGCCGATGACGTTGATGCTCGCCATCATGAAGGCCGGGTCGCGCTCGTCGATGACGCCGAACGAGTAGAGCAGCCGCACCCACGGGCTGGGCGGCGGCATCGGCCGGCCGGTGATCTTCGGGATGAGGCGCCGTAGCGCGTCGTAGTGCTTCGCCTCCTCGAGCGCCTGCTCGGCGAAGTAGAACTTCGCCTCCTCGCTCTTCACGTGCGTCGACAGGAGCGACGCGCCCGTGACGGCCGCCTTCTCGCCCGGGCAGAGGAAGCCCAGCATCGCGGCGATCGCCTCGGCGTACTCCGGATCCTCGCGCACCGGCTCGTCCCAGGCGACCGCGCTGGGCACCGCCCAGAACGACTTCTGACCGAGCTCGTAGATCTCCCAGCCCTTCCTGTTCGGGTGCTCGCCGCTGGTGTCGAACACGCCGCCGCCGAAGAGCACGTGCCTCCACGACATCGATGCCGTGTCGCGAACGGCGTCCGGATCCTTCGGCGTGACGCGGTCGTTCTGCTTCGGCATGGCGAGACCTCCTCCTCGAAAAAGCGTAGCACCCGCAGGCGCGACGCCCGGCGCACGCGCTCGCCTGCGACGCGGCCTCGACGCGCGAGCCGATGGGGCTCCCATGGCTGGCGTACGCGGCCGGCGAGGACGCGCGAGCTCGCCTTCCAGATGCTGGTGAAGTGACTACTGCTTGATGCAGACGTTCACGGGCAGCTGCTTGATGGCCTGGAAGCAGCAGTCGCCCGATCCGCAGTCGGCGTTCTTGCCGCACAGCGGGGGGCTGCCGCCCGTGTACGCGGCGAGCGCCTCGACGTAGTACGCCGGGTTGGAGCCGCAGAAGGTCGATGTGATGCCCCCGCCGTCGGCGCCGCCGCCCGAGCTGCCGCCTCCGCCCGCGTCACCGGCGAGGCCCGAGTCGATGGCGGTCGACGCGTCGTCGCCCGGTCCCGAGTCGACGGCCGACGAGGCGTCGTCGCCGCCGCCGGCGCCACCGCCCGAGCTCGATCCCGAGCCGCGCGCGTTGCCGCCGCCATCCGCGCCGGCCGCATTGCCGGTGCCGCCCCCGCCGAGGAGCCCCGGCTGCCCGTCGTTGAAGGCATCTCCCCCCGTGGCGCACGCGACGAGGAGCGATGCGCAGGCCACGACCGATCCGATGCGACTTGCGCGCATGTGCCCCACTCCGCGCTCGCACGGTAGCTCCCGGAGTCGAGACGCCACGTCTCGATCGGGCCTCAGGTCGCTTGGCGCAGCCAGCGAACGGCGAGCTGCGCCGCGGCGGCCGAGGCGGCGCGATGATGCTGCCTCCACTCCTCGCGTGCCCGCCTTCCGACGACGTTCGCCACGCCGAGCGCCGCGCCGAACGCCACGCCGTGGGCCGCGCAGGCCGCCGCGACGCCGTGCGCCTCGAGGTGCTCGACGTGGGCGCCGGTCGCGCGCGCGACCCGGGCCGCGGCCCCGTCGTCGACCGTCACCGCCAGCGTGGTCGCGACGTCGGCGGGACGCGCCCCCGCGCGCGCGAGGCCGTCGACGATCGACGCATCGGCCTCGGTGACGAGCACCATCGGATCGGGAAACTCCGCCCAGCCGAGGGCCGCCGCGGGCTCGACCAGGCGCACGCGGCGCGCGGCGATCACCTGTCCGATCGCCACCGCGAGCCGCGGAGCGCCGTCCGGCGCCGAGGCGGGATCCGCGGCCGCGTCGTAGACGCCGCAGGTGCCGAGGAGCACGACGGCCCGCGGCCGCATCTCCGCGAGCAGCATCGACGCGCCGACGGCGGCCGCCGGCAGCCCGATGCCGACCGCGCGCGCCGCCACGTCGCGCCCACCGATGCGCGCGCGCATCGCGTCGCCGAGCACCCCCGCGAGCGGCGCGAGCTCGGGAGCGAACGCGGCCAAAAGCAGCACGTCGCACGGCGGCATGCGCGGCATCCGCGGGGAGTGTAGACGCCCCTGACCCTCCGTGCAGCTCTGTCTCCTTGCCTCGGTCCACCTACCCGACTAGCGTTAGGAATCGCCCGCATGCATCGTTCGGCGCTCCCCCTCCTGGTCCTCGCCCCGGCCGTCCTCGGCTGCGCGGGGACCGTGTCCAACTCGGACGCCGGCGGTGCCGAGGCGAGCACGACCACCGGCGCCGTCGTCGTCGTCGAGCGCACCACCGGCGTGACCGAGGCATCACGCGCCGAGGCGAGCGCCCGCTTCATCCGGGTGACCGCCCCCTCGTCGACCGACGATGCGCTGCGCGTCATCGGCGCCGCGCTCGACCTGCCGCCGCCCGGCGAGTGCGCCTCGGTGGCCTCGCTCGCCGACGACATGACCACCCAGGGCCCGGCTCCGGTCGTCGAGCTGGTCGACGTCGGCGGCGTGTCGGTCGAGGCCGACGGCGTCGAGACGCGCCTGGTGCCGCGCCAGCTCCCCGACGTGACCGACGTGGTGAGCGGCGTCGTGTACGCGCGCGCCGCCGATCCGTCGCTGCTGCCCGCCGGCACGCGGTACGTCGTGCACGTGGCCGGCGGCCACGGCCTGACGGGCTTCGACGTGACGGCCACCGCGCCGGGCGATCCGAGCGAGGTGCACATCGTCGGCGAGGATCCGCGCGGCACGCTCGTCGTCGGCACCGGCTCGGTCGACGTGGCGTGGACGCCCGACGCGAGCGACGACGTCGTTTACGTCGACGTGCGCCCCAACGGCGTTCGATGCGTCGTCGACGAGGCCGGGCACGTCGCGATCCCCGCCCTGCTCCTGGACGACGCGGGGACGCTGCTAGTCCACCGTTTGCACCGCGAGGCGCTGAGCGCTCCCGGCATCGATTCGGGGGAGATCCGCTTCGACTTCGCGCGCTCGGTCGCGTACGTACGCCGCTAGCGACCGCGGCCCGGAGGAGCGACGTTGCGCGCGATCCGCTTCGCACGACCCCTGGCCTGCGTCGCGGCGCTCGGCTCGACCGTGGCGGCGAGCGCCCTCGCGCAGCCGCCGTCCAGGGGCGGCGCGCCGAAGTCGAAGCACACGACCTCCGCCCGGCCGGCGGCGACGACGCGGCCGGGCAGCGCCGCGGCGCTCGCCTACCTCTCGGGCAAGCAGGCGCTGGTCGGCCTGCACGCGCCGTCCGCGCGATCGGTGGCGCGCGACGCGAGCGGCCGCCCCATGCTCACGCTGACCAACGTCAACCGCAGCGAGACGCTGTCCGTCCCGGCCCTCGACGACGACGGCGGATTCGACTCGGCCGACCTGGATCGCGTCGCGCACCTTCTGCGCGCGGCGAGCGGCGACGAGCACCCCATCGACCCGCGGACGCTCTCGCTCGCATACCGCATCCAGACGCACTTCGACGTCCCCGAGATCCGCGTCGTGTCCGGCTACCGCGTCCCCAAGCCCGGGTCGCACTCGAACCACAACCGGGGGCGAGCCATCGACATGATCGTCCCCGGCGTGCCCGACGTCGAGGTGGCGCGCTACGTGCGCGAGACCGGGTTCGTGGGCGTCGGCGTGTACCCGACCAGCCAGTTCGTGCACGTCGACATCCGGCCGCACAGCTACTTCTGGGTCGACTACACCGGGCCGCACATGAAGAGCCACGACCGCGGCATCCTCGGCGACCTCGCGGCGCAGTGCGACGCCGCTGCGCTCGCGCGCGGCCAGGCGCCGATCGAGCCGTACGTCGTCCGGACCGACGTGGACGCGGCGCTCAAGTCGCGCGGCGTCGCGGTCGCGTCGCAGTCGTCCGACGACGAGGACGAGGACGATTGAGACCTCGCCGAAAGGCGAGGTACGCGAGCGGAGTTCGATACGCGCCCACGCTATTCTTTCGAGGCGTGGACCCGGACGTCGCCCAGCTCGTGCGCGAAGAGCGGCTGCTCGAGGCGGCGCGTCTCGCCGCGGGGCGCGGCGACGCCCGGACCGCGAGCCTGCTTTACGAGCGCGCGTGCGCGTTCGGTGATGCGGCGGGCGAAGCGCTGCGGGCCGGGGACGCGCCCCGCGCGCTCGAGCTGGCGGTCGACGCGGGGGAAGACGAGCTGGCCGAGCGAGCCGTGGCGCTCGTCGCCGTCGACGCCGCCGCGTCGGACGGCGTGGCGGCTCGCCTGACCGCGCGCGGCCGGCACGGCTGGGCCGCTCGGGTGCTCGAGGCGTGCGGTCGCACGCACGACGCGGCGGCGGCATGGGAGCGCGCGGGCGGGGCGATGCGCGCGGCCGAGTTGCTCGAGCGCGCGGGCGATCCGGCGGGCGCGGCCCGCGTGCTCCAGTCCGCACTGCGCCACGATCCCGGCGCCTGGCCCGCGGCGGCCGCTCTCGGCGCGCTTCTCGCCCGCTTCGGCAAGAGCGAGGCGGCCGTGCGCGTGCTGCAGCGCATCCCGCACGACGCCCCGGCGCGGCGCGGAGCGCTCGTGAGCCTCGCCGACTGCCTGGAGCGCCTGGGCCTCGCGAGCGCCGCCGTCGACGCCGCCGCGGAGCTCGCCGCGCTCGGGGGCGCCCCGGCCCCGGCCGCCCCCGCCGAGCGCGCCGACGCGGTGCACTCGCGCCTGTTCGGCCGCTACGACGTCGTTCGCGAGGTCGCATCTTCCCCGAGCGCGCGCGTCCTCGAGTGCCTCGACGCGGTGCGCGGCGAACGCGTCGCAGTCAAGGTGTTCGCGTCCTGGAACGCGCAGGGCACAGGCCGCGACGCGCTCGCGCGCTTCGAGCGCGAGGTGCGCGCGATGCGCGCGCTCGATCACCCCAACGTCGTGCCCCTGCGCGACTTCGTCCCCGAGGGGCCGGCCATCGTGCTGGCGTGGATGGCCGGGGGCACGCTCGAGCGGATGCTCGCCGCGACCGGCGCGCTCGCGCCCGCGCGCGCCGTCGAGATCGCGACCGGCGTGCTCGCCGCGCTCGGCGACGCCCACCGCCTCGGCATCCTGCACCGCGACGTCAAGCCCGGCAACGTCCTGTTCGACGAGGCCGGCGGCGCGCGCCTCGGCGACTTCGGGGTGGCGCACCTCGGCGATGTGTCGACGACCGCGACCGCGGGCGTGTTCGGGACGCTGGCGTACATGAGCCCCGAGCAGCGCGAGGGGCGGCCCGCGACGGCGCGAAGCGACCTGTACTCGGTCGGCGTCATGCTGCGCGAGATGCTGACGGGCGAGCGGCCCGTCCCCGGGCAGGCTCCGCGACGCAAGCCGAGCGACGCCCACCGCGAGCTCGACGACCGGCACGACGCCTTCGTCGCCCGCCTCACCTCCCTCGAGCCCGACGCGCGCCCCTGCGACGCGTTCGACGCGCGCGCGACGCTCGCGTCACTGCCGTGGCCGGCGACCGTCGACGCCGCAGCGAGCGCCGGCCCCCGGTCCGACCGCCGGTCGAGCGCGGCGCCCGGCGTGGGGCGGCTGGAGATGCGCCTCGATGGCGGCGTGGTCGATCTGTGGACCGGCCGGCGAGTCGAGCGCGTGCCGCTCTCGCCGGGCGCCCTCGCGCGCGCACGCGCCTTCGCGCTGGCCGATCACCCCGCGTTGCAGCCGGTGCTGCGTGTCGACCGCGACGACGACGCCGTCTGGCTCGAAGCGCCGCGCGGTCGTCCGCTCGATCGAGCGCTCACGCCGGAGGAGCGCGCCCGTCTCGGTGCAGCGCTCGACGCGCTGCACGCCGCGGGCGGCGTCCACGGCCGCGTGGACGCCGCGCACGTCGTCGTCGATGACGATGCAGGCGCGCAGCTTCGCTTCGAGGCGGCCGCGGAGCCGACGGCGACCGCCGACCGCGACCACCTCGCGCTCGCGAGGCTGTGACGGTCGGACGGGCGCTGGCGCGGGCGCGGTGACCGGTCAGCGGTCGTCGACGATGGCGTACACCAACTCGCGCGGCTGTCCCGCGCGCTCGTAGTCGACGCGAAGCTCGCTGGCCACCTCGAGCGACTCGAAGGCCGTCTGCGCCTGCTCCGGGCGCTCGATCGGGAAGCCGTTCACGCTCGTGACCACGTCGCCCGGCTGCAGGTCGACACCCTGCCAGAAGGACGGATCGCGCAGCTTGGCGATGCGGAAGCCGTGGAACTTGCCGGCCACGAACACCGGCTGATCATCGAGCTCGATGCGCTGAAGGAAGACGCCGAGCCCTTGCTGGACCGCGGCGTCGACGGCCGAGCGCCGAAGCGTGCGTTGAGCCGCCGCCGCGGGCCGGGTCGTGGCGGGGCCCGCCTTCGCCGCAGCGTGCGCGCGCGCCGCCGGCGCGCTCGGCGACGCGGGCTGCGGGCTCGCGCCGCCACACGCGCAGAGGGCCAGCGCCGCGAGGGCCGGGACGAGCGTACGCATGCGGGAACCCTGCCTCGCGGGACGGGCGCCGCGCAAGTTTTCGGTGGTCGGCGCGCGCCCGCTCACGGCGGCGCGGCCTCGAGCGCGTCGGCGAGCGCGCAGCCCCGCTGGGCGACCGACGGGAGCTCGTCGATCTGCCGCAGCAGCATCCCCGGTCGATCCCGCGGAGGGGTCGCCGCGATCCCGTCGACGAACGCGAACAGCCGTGGGGTGCGTGCGTGCTGCTCGGCCCACACCCGCATCAGGTGCATGCGCTTGCCGTCATCGGCGCCGCGCACGGACGCGGCATCGAGCGGCGAAGACATGGCGCACAACGCGAGCACGTCTCGAGCGTACGGGTCCATGGCGGCTTGGGCGCCCCACGCGTCGGCAAGCGGACACGCGAGCAGCCCATCCTGCGCCGCGTAGTGGCGGAGCACGCGCACGCGGTCGGTCGGCGGCACCTCGAACAGCTCGGATGCGACCGCCCGACCCTTCCGCGTGCGCATGTGCCGCTCAATCCACCCGCGGACCACGGGCTCCTCGGACGCCGCGGACGCGTGCGCTCCCGCTTCGGCGCGGCAGAGCCGCACCACGTCGTCGTCGCCGCCGCACGCCGTCAGGACGGCGAGCGCAGCCATCGCAAGGACCCAGCCGTTCCGCATCCGCCGCGATCTGTGTGGCTCGCGGCCCTCCTCGTCAGGTCCCCAGGCGGTCGACGATCCACGTGGCCAGGTCGGCGCGCACGCGGTCGCGCTCGGGCTCGTGCATCAGGTCGTGCGCCAGCCCGTCGTAGACGTACAGTTGCTTGTCGGCGCTCGCGGCGCGCTCGATCAGCCGCCGGCTCCCCTGCTCGTCGCTGATCGTGTCGGCCGACCCGTGCATCGCGAGCAGCGGCACGGTGAGCTCGCCGGCGCGCGCGTCGATGCGCGCCATCGCGTCGAGCAACTCCGCGGCGGTGCGCGCCGGGGCGGGCGCGCGCTGCACGAGCGCGTCGCGCACGGCGTCCTCCACCGTGCCGCGGTCGCGCGAGATGCGACGAATGTCGAGCTGCAGGATGCGCACGCGGGGCGCGAGCGTCGCCAAGAGCCGCGTCGAGCGCGCGGGCGCGGGCGCACACGTCGCCTGCAGCCACGCTCCGCTCAGCGCGAGGCCGGCGAGCGGCGCGCGGCGCTCGAGGGCCCAGAGCGTCGCGACCGTCGCGCCCACGCCCTGGCCGAAGACGAACAGGGGCAGCCGGCCCTCGAACGCGCGGACGCGCCCGACCACCGCCTGCAGATCGTCGACGTAGTCGTCGAAGCGGTCCACCCACTCGCGCGCGCCGCCGCTGCGGCCGTGGCCGCGCAGGTCGAATGCGTGCACGGCCAGGCCGCACGCCCCCAGCCGCTCCGCCGTGTCTGCGTAGCGCGCGCCGTGGTCCTTGAGCCCGTGCACCACGACGACGACGCCTCGCGCCGGCACGCACGGACGCCACCACTGCGTGTAGAGCCTCGGGCCGCCCGCGCGGGTGATCGCACCCTCCCCGTGCTCGACGACGATGGCCTCCGGCGCGTCCAGCGCGCCGCCGTCGCCGTCCAGCCCCACCTCGGGCGCGAGGTCGACGATCCGCGGCGCCTCGTAGGTCACCGTGGCGAGCCCTGTGACGGCCATCATCTCCTCGCGTCAGGTCCGGGGGAGAGAATCGCCCGCGCGACGGGATGCGCGCTTCATGCGTGCTGTGCGGGGGAGCGGTGCGGGCAAAGAGAGCGCGTTCGTTCCGGAGCCGGTTGCGGGTTCGGCGCCAGAGCTCGTCCCGTCGCGCGGGTGAAGGGCCTCTCAGCAGGGCTCATGCCGACGCCCGCGCCGCAGCTCGTGCCGACGCGGCGACGCGGACTTAGCGCTTGTGCGTGCGCCCGATGCCGCTCGCGCGGCGCCTCGCGTGGTCAACGCGCGCCCCAGTCCGGGGCGCATCCGCGATCCACCCGAGCGGCGTTCCACGCGCGCGCCGGACCGACCGAAGCCTCGAGCCCACGGGGCTGCGGCCTGCCGACTGCAGCCGATCGACTGCACCCTCGCGCGCCTCCCGCGCCTACGCCCCGAACGCGCTCTCGTATGCCGCCCACACCCGCGCGTGCACTTGCTCGATGCCGCCGGTCGCCTCGACGACGACGACCCGATCGGTCGGCATGTGGCGGGCGAGGTCACGGTAGAAGGCGGCGAGCGCCCGCTGGACCTCGTTCTGCTCGTAGAGCTGGGCAGCCTCGCCGCGCGCCGACCGCCGTTCGGCGGCGATGTCGGGCGACAGGTCGAGCACGATCGTGAGGTCGGGCCGCCGCACGTAACGGTTGAGCGTGCGGATCCACTCGACCGCCTCCTTCGCCTCCGCGCCGCTGGACACGCTCTGATAGGCGAGGCTCGAGGCGTCGTACCGGTCGGAGACGACGACGCCGCCCGCCGCCAGGAACGGCTCGATCTCGCTCTCGACGTGGTCCATGCGATCGGCGGCGAAGAGCAGCGCCATCGTCGCCCAGCCGGGGGCGCGGCCGCCGGGCACGACGATGCGGCCGGTGAGCACCTGCCGCACGACGGTACCGACCGGTCCATCGCTCGGCTCCCGGGTGGCGCGCACTGGGACGCGCTGCGCGCGCAGTCGGTCGGCCAGACGCGCGACCTGCGTCGTCGTACCGGCGCCGTCGATCCCCTCGAGCACCACGAACCTTCCGGGCTTCGATGCCATCGCGCGCTCCCGATAGCGCAGATGGCGCGCAGGGGAAACCCCGCGCGGCGCCGAGGGCCCCGCCGGGCGCGAGTCGAGCCGGAACGAGGAGCCTGGGCGCGCTCGTGGTGCGCCGGGCCAGCTCAGCGCGTCGCGCGAACGCTTCGGTCGAGGCTCGGCCCGTTCGCGCAGCGCTCGCGCCGCGAGCACCGGACCCGCGCCGCGCCGCGCCGCCGCGCGACAAGAGAGCAGCGGCGGCCAGGACGCCACGAGACACGCGCAGTCGGCAGGCGCGCTCGCGTCGGCCCCGCCTCGCCGCTCCCCGGCACCGAAGACGCTGCGAATTGCGCGACCGAAGTCCGTCGAGCCGCACCGATGCGCGTTGGCGTCCTCGTCCGGCACCCGATCTGCACTGGCGTAGCGCCGGGAGGAGGAGGCATTCATGAAGCGAAGGGGTACGCTCGGCGGACTCGTTCTGCTCGGGCTGGGGGCCGCGATCGCCGCGTGTTCGGCGGGCGACGCGGGCTCGAGCAACCCGGTTCCATCGCAGTCGACCGAACAGCCACCGGCGCAGGCGGAGTCGCCCCAGCCGGGCGCGCCGTCAGGCCCTGCCGACACGTCGTCGTCGGGCCAGGTCGCCAATTCCGACGTCATCGACGTCGCCCAGCAGTCGCAGGTCGGGGTCGCGCTGCGAGGCTCGCTCGGTCCCGTCATCGACGGGCAGACCATCACCCGGTCGGTCCTGACTCTGGAGGACATCGAGCTCGTGAGCGCGAGCGGGAGCAACGTCGTGCTCATGAGCGGCCAGATGACGACCGACCTGCTCTCGGTGCAGAACGACCTGACGCAGCTGGTCCAACAGCAGGCGATCCAGGCCGGGCAGTACACTGCGGTCCGCTTCCGCCTCGACAGCGCATACGTCGAGACGGTCGACGCCCAGGGCGCGACGTACGTCTACGCGAGCCAGGGGGTGGACGTCAGCCAATTCACGTCCGTCAGCGCCGTCAACCAGCTGCAGCTGGGGGGGATTGGCCCGGACGGCTACGTGACGTGCGCGGTGCCCCAGGGCGGCATCGACCTGCAGGGATCCGCGACGCTCGCGTTGCAGTTCTCGCTCGCCGAAAGCCTGACTGTGCAGCAGGGCGGCGCGTGGATGTTCAGCCCGCGCGTCTGGGCCGTCGACGCGAGCACCTTCTCGTCGATCCAGGTCGAGTACGACCTCTCGAGCACGTCCTACGCGCAGTACCTGAGCGAGGGCTTCCAGGTGTTGCTGCTCGACGGCAACCTGCGACCGTGCAGCCAGGCGGTGCTGGTGCAGCAATCGTCGACGCTGTTCGTCGCGAGCTTCCAGTACGTCGAGTCCTTCCAGGGCCCGTTCGTCGCGGTGCTGCTGCCGCCTGCCGGCGTGTCGCTCACCTCGACGGTCGCGACGTCCGTGTCGGTCCAGCAGAGCGTCACGGCCGTCACCAGCATCAGCGTGAGCTCGCTGCAGCAGGTGTCGAGCAGCTCGTTCGCCGTGAGCACCAGCAGCCAGGCCGCGGTCACGCTGCGCAGCCGCACGGGCCAGGTCGTCGGTCGGACGAACGTCCCGATCGGCCCGATCGAGGACGTCGCGCCGCGCGAGCGGCCGAGGGAGCCGCTGCGTCCTGGCGAGCAGCCCGCGCCTCCGGCCCCGCCGCCGCATCTGCACGGCCTGCCCGCTCCGAGAGGCGTGGACGCCGGCGCGCCGCCGCCGGTCATGCTGGACGGGGGCATGCCTCCAGTGATGATGGATGCGGGCGGTCCGCCCCGGATGCGTGACGCGGGCGGCCCGCCGCCCGTGATGATGGACGCGGGGGTTCCGCGGCCGATGCGCGACGCGGGCGGCCCGCCGCCCGTGATGATGGACGCGGGTGCGCCACCGCCGCCGATGCGCGACGCGGGCATGGCGCCCCCATCGCCGACGATGCCGCCGCCGGCTTCGACGGGGCGTGGTGGCCACATGCCGGGCTTCGATGGCGGCGTGACCGCGCCGCCGCGGTCGCCCATGCCGACGCCCACCGTGCAGCCTCCGGGTGGTGGTCCGACGCCAACCGGCATGCCCCCGGGCAGGCCTTCGCCCTCGATGACGACGGGGCCGACGCCGACGCCGCCGGTCACGCCGGCACCCACGCCCTCGACCGGGCCGCGGCCCACGCCCCCCAGCGCACCGGCGCCGACGACGGGCGGACCCCCGAGCACGCCGACGCCGCCGACCCCCGGCATCCCCGCGGGCGCGCCGACGCCCAGGACGCCGAGCGCGCCTCCGAGCGCGCCCGGACCGGCGCCGCGCGGCGGGCATGACAGCCCCGGCGACGGCGGCGTCTGATCGGCGGCCGCGAAACCGAGGCTCGCCGCGCTCCCCGTTCCGAGCGCCGCGCGCCCGGTGGCACGTCCTGACCGACCGCCGTCACCCGCCCAGCGGCGGCGCGTCCTCGCCGAGCACGACGTTGTCGATGAGCCGCGTCGTACCGATGCGGCACGCGACCGCGACCACGGCCCGAGCGCCGACCTCGTCCGGCAAGGGCGCCAGCGTGTCCGCGTCGCGCGCATCGACGTAGTCGATGGATGTCGCCACGGCCTCGATCGGCGCGCGTGCGACGCGCTCGAGCTCGCGGGCGCTGCGCTCCCCGTGCGCGAAGCGCCTGACCGCCGCGTCGAGACCGCGCACGATCGCCACCGCGCGCACGCGCTCGTCGGCCGAGAGGTACGCGTTGCGCGAGCTCATCGCGAGCCCGTCCTGCTCGCGCACGATGGCGTGTCCCACGATCTCGACCGGCAGGAACAGGTCGCGCGCCATGCGCCGCACGACGAGCAGCTGCTGATAGTCCTTGCGACCGAACACCGCAACACACGGTCCGACGATGCCGAAGAGCTTCGCGACGACCGTCGCCACGCCCTCGAAGTGCCCCGGGCGGTGTTGCCCCTCGAGCGGACTTGCGAGCGCCCCGACGCGCACGCGCGTGTCGTCGCCTTCCGGGTACATCCGCGACGGCTCGGGCGCGAAGACGACGTCGGCGCCCACGCCGGCGAGCTTGCGCGCGTCCCCTTCGAGGTCACGCGGGTAGCGGGTGAAGTCCTCGCCCGGGCCGAACTGGGTCGGGTTGACGAACACCGAGACGGCGACGAACGCTGCGCGGCGGCGCGCCTCGGTCACGAGCGCGAGGTGGCCCGCGTGCAGCGCCCCCATCGTCGGGACGAAAGAAACCGCCTCACCACGCCGGCGCGCCTCGTCGCAGGCGGCGCGGGCTTGCTCGGGAGTGGTCACGACGCGAGGCTGCCGGGCGTTCGACATGGGGGCACGAAAGCTATCGCGGATCGGACCGCTCGTTGATAGGCTTCCGGCCCGCTCGGAGCCCTGCCATGGCGAACAACCTTCAGGTGCGGCACGCGGCCGCGGCGGCGCTCGTTGCGGTGCCGCTCGCGATCGTCGCGTGCGGCTCGCGCGGGCCTCTCGACGTCGTGATCGAGGAACAACCGGCCGATGCCGGGGACGACGCCGCGGTGCTCGACGCGGCTCCGGACGGACCGGGTGACGGCGCGGCCGATGCCGCGGACGCCTCGGACGGCGATGCAGACGCGGCGCCGGGCATGGACGCCGGGCTGCTCGCGTGCGGCACGTGCGTGGCGCAGAGCTGCGGCCAGCAGCTCTTCACGTGCCTGACGAACTCCGCTTGTCAGCAGACGCTCACGTGCGCGGTACAGAAGTGCCTCGCGGGCGGCGCGCCCGATCTCCAGTGCCTTCAGGGCTGCGCGAACGGCAACACGCAGGCGTTCATGCAGTTCGTCGGGGTCTTCACGTGCATCATCGGCAACTGCGGTACGCAGTGCACGGGCGTGCTGGGCGGCCTCGGGGGCGGCCCGGGCGGTGGTGGCGGTAGTGGCGGTAGTGGCGGTAGTGGCGGTGGGGGAGCGAGCGACGGTGGGGGCGCGGGCGGCTGATCGCATCGCGCGGATGGCGTTCGCGTCGTTCGCGCGCCGCGCCATCGCGGGTCCGGCCGTCGTGTGCGGCATGCTGATCGCGGCGCGCGCGGTCGCCGCTCCGTCCGCGTCCGAGCTGCAGGCGGCGCGCGAGCTGTTCGCCAATGCGGAGAAGGACGAGGACGCGGGCCGCTGGGCCGATGCGCTCGACGCGCTCCGCCGCGTGGCTCGGGTCAAGCTCACGGCCGGCGTGCGCTACCACATCGCGCTCTGCGAGGAGCACCTCGGCCAGCTCGCCAGCGCGCTCGCCGACTACCAGACGGCGCAGACCCATGCGCACGCCGAGAACGCGCACGACGTGCTGCGGCTGGTCGGCAAGCAGGTCGCCGCGCTGAGCTCGCGCGTGCCGACGCTGACCATCCACGTGGTCCCCGAGCTGGCCGACGAGCAGGTGCGGCTCGATGGCCAGCCGCTCGCGCACGCGATGGTGGGCGTCGCGATGCCGGTCAATCCGGGAGTGCACCGCATCGAGGCGACGGCCCCGCACCGGCCGACGTCGACGGCGACGATCACGCTGAACGAGCGCGACGCGACGGTGCTCGACGTGAAGCTCGGCGAGCCGCGGTCCGAACCGCCGCCCGCGGAGTCGATGGCGACCGCCTCGCCGGCCACGTCGCCTGCCGGCGGCGCCGCCAGCACACCGGCGCCGGCCCCAACGAGCCCGGGGCCGCCCGCAGGAGCGGCGGCCATGGCCGCGACGCCTTCGCCGGCGGGAGCTCCGCCCGCGCACGCGTCGCGCTCGGGTGCGATCGTCGCCACGGGGGCCGCGATGGTGCTCGCCGGCGGCGGGGTCGCTGCGTACGTCCTCGCGGGCGACGCGGTACCGGGCGGCCAGCGCTCTTGCCTGAAGACCCTCTTCGGGCCGTGCGCCGGCGAGAAGAACACCGTTCGCGCGTGGGACTGGGTGGCGGCCGGGGCGTGGGTCGGCGCTGCCACGGCCGCGACGATCGCGATCCTCCTGTGGACCAAGCCGTCGCACGACCCGGCCCTGGCGGCGAGCGCGCAACTGCTCGTCGGCCCCGCATCGCTCGGCGTGGGAGGACGCTTCTGAGATGCGCGCACGCGTCGCGCTCGTGCTGTCCGCCACGTCGCTCGCGCTCGGCGCCGGCCTCGTCGCTTGCGTCGATTTGTTCCACTCGACGGCCGGGATTCTTCCGCTCTGCGAGGTGGACGCGCAGGCCGACGGGTGCGCCGTCGCCGAGGCGAGCGTCGACGCGGCAGAAGCGGGCAGCGACGCCGCCATCGACTTCTGCTCGTGGGGGCCCGACCTGGCGCGCGCCAACGCCCAGCACGCGTGCGCGTGGCTCGGCGCGTGCGAGAGCCCGATGGGCGACAACGCCTTTGGCGCGTGCATGGTGCAGGCGCTGCTCGCGTTCGACTGCGCGTCCAACCCCAATCACCCTGTGCAAGGCGACGTGCGCAAGCGCTGGGATTGCCTGTGGCGCGCGCAGAGCTGCGCCGACATCGACGCGTGCGTCTTCCAGGGCGAGCGCATCGCGTGCGGCAGCAGCGGCGATTACACATCGTGCGCCCAGGACGGCGGCGACGTGCGCATCGAGTGCACCGACGGCGGCACGCCGCACGGCGAGAGCTGCGCGCTCTGGGGGCAGACCTGCGCCAGCGACGGCGCGCAAGAGGTGTGCGCCGGCGCGTCGGGTTCGGCCGGGCTGTCGTGCACGAATGGCGTGCAGGAATGCATCGGCACGGCGCTGCACGACTGCCAGGGCAGTCGCGACGTCGGCCTCGACTGCGCCGGCAACGGTGCGGGTCAGTGCGCCGGCTTCCCCGCCGGGTCGCCGCAATGGGTGGCGTGCGTTCCCCTGAGCGACGCGGGCGCTTGCACGCCAGATGCGTCCGTGTCGTGCCAGGACGGCATCGCGACCTCGTGCCCGGCGGGCGCCCTCGAGACCATCAACTGCCAGGAGCTGCTGGGAACGCAGGGCGCCTGCAATCCGCAAGACGCCGCCCCGCCGTTCGACTGGACCAGCGCCTGCCAGGTCGTTGCGCCCGCGCCGCCGTGCGACGGCGACGCCGGTGAGTCGTGCGATCCGGACGCCGGCACGATCACGAGCTGCGCGCGGGGCGTTCCCTTCACCGTGAGCTGCAGCGATGCGGGCCTCGGGGACTGCCAGATGCTCACCACCGACAACGGCTCGACCCAGCGCGCGGCCTGCACGCCGCCCTGAGCGTCAGCCTTCCCCCTCGTCGGGCGCGGCGGGCTCGGGGCCGGGCGGCTGCTCGCAGCCCGGCAGCGGCGTGAGCACCGGACCGGTCGACAGTCGCTGATGAAAAGCGACCACGGCGCGCGCGAGCTCCAGCGCTTCGCCGGCGTCGATGCCGCGACGCGAAGCGACCGCCCCGTCGACGCGACGAGCCAGCTCGAGGATCTTCTCCCAAGCATCCACCCCGGCCATGGCTTCTAACGTGGCCCCGCCGCCGCCGGGCCGCAAGCCCCGCGTGCGTTCGGGCCGCCGTGGCGTAGCATGCGCCCGTGATACCCCGCCCGCGGGTCCACCCCCGACTGCTTTGCCCCATTGCCGCGGTCGTCGCGCTGGTCGCGGCCGCCTGCGATTCCGGTACCCCGACGGCGAGCACGGGGCCGGATCCGTGCGCGCAGCTCGCCAGCGAGTGCGACTCCTGCACCAGCGCTGGACCCAAACAGACGTGCCAAACGGCCGTCGCGTCCGGTGATGCCGTGCAGTGCACGGTGGCGCTCGACGATCCGGGCGTGCGCGCGGATTGCGCCGCGAGCGACGGTGGAGTCGACGGCTCGCCGTCCGATGCCGCGGCGGACGCAGCCTCGCTTCCGGCCTGCGCGGCGCAGGCCACGGCCGACGCCGGCTGCTCGTGCACGGGCGACTGCACGCCCTCGTGCCAGGGGGGGAGCTGCGACGTGACCTGCCTGTCCGGCTCGACGTGCTCGCCGACGTGCGCCGGCGGCCGGTGCGTCGTGCACTGCGCCGCGGGCGCCACGTGCGAGGGCTCGTGCGCGGGAGGCGGGTGCGTGTTCGACTGCGCGGGCGGGTCCACGTGCGCCAACTCCTGCACGGGCGGCGGCTGCACGTTCCAGTGCGAGGTGAGCGCGATCTGCGACGACACCTGTACCGCAGGCGGGTGCATCGGCCCGTGAAGCGGACGCGAGCGGCCGCCGGTTGACCCCACGGCGGGCCGCAGCCATGATGAGTCTGCAGGGGGGGGCGGCTGTGGCAGGAGCCGAAAGCAGAATTGTCTGGCGCGACGAGGATCCGGCTGGTCCGCGCCCGTACACGGTGCGCGCGGGCGTCGGGCGGGTGGTCGAGGTGCGTCTGCGTCGCCTGCGCCACATCGACGACGTTCGATCCGTCGGCGCGCTGGTGCGTGCCGCGGCCCGCCGTGCCGGACAGAGCGCGATCATCTTCTCCGACATGCGCCGCATGGCGCCGGTCCCTCATCTCCTGGCCGACTTCTGGTCGCGCGACATGCGCGAGCTGAACCCCGGCATCGCCCGCACCGGCACGCTGCTCGACCGCGACAACGTCGCGTTCAATCTTCAGCTCGAGCGCGTCGTGCGATGCGCGTGCAGCCCGATGCGTCGCCTCTTCTTCGACGCCAGCGAGCTCCGCGCCTGGTTGGCGCCGGCGGCCACGACGGCTGAGCTCGCGCACCTCGACGCGCTGCTCGCCTGAGTTGTTCTATCCTGGCATGGATGGCGGACGAACGACGCAGCGCCCGCCGTGCGCGCCTCTCGGGCGTGCACGTCACCTACGAGAGCGCGGCGGGAGATAGGGTCGAGGGCGAGGTCAGAGACCTGGCGGCCGGAGGTCTGTTCATCTGCACCGCCGCGCCGCTGGCGGTCGGCAAGCGCATCGCGGTCGACCTGCACGTCGCGGGCGAAGACGGGCCGTGGGCCGCGCTCGGGCGCGTCGTGTGGAGGCGGCCCGCGCCCGAAGGGGACGACAAGCCGGCGGGCATGGGCGTGAAGCTCATCGACGTGGACGAGGTGGTCGTCGCGGCGATCCAGCGCCTGGTCGAGACGCGCGAGCGCACCGAGCCGGGCCTGGGCTCCGAGGGCGCCGGCAAGGCGGCCGCGGCGCCGATCGTCGCCGTCGCGGCGCCACCGCGGGAGCGGACGATTCTGGGCGTCGGGGGCATCCCGGCGCCCGCGGCGCCACCGGAGCAGGCTCCGCCGGCCGCCGAGCGCGAGAAGAGCATCGCGATCGACCTTGTGGCCAGGAAAGACACGCCCGCGGAAGCGCCGCTGCAGCCGGCGCACGCGGAGCAGCCGTCGACGAGCGATTCCGCGGCGACACCGGCGCATGCGCCACGGAGCGAGCCGCCCGACGCACGCGAGCGCACCGGCGGCGGGAAGGGGTGGATCGCGCTGCTGCTCCTCGCGGCGGCGCTCGTGGGCGCCTACGTGCTCTGGGACGCGGGCGTGCTGCCACGCCGTTCCGAGGCGCCGGTGGCCCCGCTGCCCTCGGCGGCGACGGCGCACACGGCGGGGGCTCCCGTGGCGACGCCCGAGCTGCCGACGGCCGCGCCGATGCCGACGCCCACGGCAGCGACGTCCACGAGGACGGCGCCGGGCGCGGCGACGCACGCAGGCTCCGCGGGATCCTCCACCAGGGCCGCGCCGTCGACGAGGACGACGCCGGCGGCGAAGACCGGTGCGCCGCACAGGGCGCCCGCCAGGAAGGCGGCCTCCGTCGACAATCCCTACTGACGCGACTTGGTCGACGTGCGGCGGTGGCGGCGCGGCTCGACGAGGTGATGGACCGTTCCGGGCCCGGGCCTGGGTGGCTTCGCGTGGTGCGGCGAGGTCGTCGTGTGCGCGGGCGCGGGCGCCCGCGCTGCCTCGGGCTGGGCCGCCGACGCCGATGCGGCGGCCGACGGCGGCGCGGTTGCCGAGGCCACGGCAAGGGGCCCCGCGTTCGCCGACGCCGGCGCGCTCACCGCCGTCGGAGGCGCGCTGCTCGCCGCAGCCGCGGCCGACGGCGGCGACGCGGCGTGCGACCGCGCGTCCAGCCAGAGCTTCGCGCCGATCCCGCCGAACAGCACGAGCGTGAGCCACGGCATGATCGATCGCCTCCGGCGCGCCGGCGGCCGCGCCGACCGCAGGACGGGAAGACCGTCGGACGCCGACGGACGCTTCGCCGCCTCCACCGGCGCGGCGGGCGCGGGCGGCTTCGGCCCCTCCTCGCGCGGGGGCGCCGAGGGCGCCGACCACTCGATCTCGCGCTCGCTCACCTCCATCGTCGGCTCGGTCGACGGCGGCGGCTGCGGCGCCGACAGTAGCGAGACCACCGCCAGCTCGGTGCGCGCCAGGCCGTCGAGCTGCCCGAGCGCCCGGCGCACGTCGGCCCGCATCTCCGCCGCGCTGGCGTAGCGGTCCTCGCGCTTGAACTCGAGCGCCCGGTCGATGACGCGCGCGAAGGGCGAGCTCACGTCCGGCGCCATCGTCTGGATCTTCGGCGCCGCGAAGTTCGCCATCTTGCGCACCAGCTCGATCGCGTTCGCCCCCTCGTGGATGCGCCGGCCGGTGCGAAGGCGGAACCCGGTCGCCGCCAGCGCGAACAGATCGGTGCGCCCGTCGATCTCGTCGATGCGCCCGGCCGCCTGCTCGGGCGACATGAACGACGGCGTACCGAGCGCCAGGCCGTAGGTGGTGATGGCCTGCCCGTCGAGCAGCCGCGCCAGACCGAAGTCGAGCACCTTCACGCGCTCCTGCCCGCTGCCCGCGTCGAGCACCAGAAACAGGTTCTCGGGCTTGAGATCGCGGTGCACGACGCCGCGCGAGTGCGCCGCGTCGAGCACGTCGAGCACCATCTCGGCGATGGCCAGAAACTCCCGCTCGCCGATCGAGGCACCGCGCTCGAGGCGATCCTGCAGCGACTCGCCCTCGAGCAGCTCCATGACGAGGTACGCCGTGCCCGCGTCCGGCCCTGCCGCGACCACGTCGTCGTCCATCACCTTCACGGCCCCGGGGTGCTCCACGCGGTTGGCCGCGTAGCCCTCGCGCAGGAACCGCTCGCGCACCTCCTTGTGTCGCGACAGGTCCGGGTGCAGCACCTTCACGGCCGCCTTCGCGCCGTTCCGGTGTCGCGCGGCGTACACGGCCGCCATGCCGCCGACGCCGATGAGGCGCTCGAGCGTCCACTTGTCGTTGAGCACGGTCCCCACGCGCTCGCGCGATCGGCTGTCGGCGTCGTCGCTCAAACGGGATCGATTGTACCGTGGTACAAGGGCCTCGCGCGAAGGGCCTCGAGCACGATGTCGTTTCTCGCCGCCGCCACCGACCCGATACGCGAGTTTTTCACGCTCAAGCGCGCCGAGCGGACCGTGCGCTCCTACACCGACGCCCAGCGCGCCCGCGTCGCGGCGTGCGTGCTCGCGGCCGAGCGGCGCCTGCGCGCGGGCCGGCGCCTGGTCGAGCCGCGTTCGGCCGCGCTGATGCTGCGCGAGGCGGTGCGCTCCTACCTCCTCGCGCTCGAGGCGGCCCGTGGTGCTCCGGCCGAGATGCCGGAGCTGCCGCCCGATCCGGCCCGGCCGGGCGCCGAACCGACCGACGACGCATGGGCGCGCGCCGCGCTCGCCGCGGACGATCCGCTCTTCTTCGACGCGCTGCCCCAGGCCGACGCCGAGCGCACCCGCTGGGCGCTCGACCGCGCCGCGTCACCGCGCCGCGTCGCTGCTCGGCGGGCGCGTCGAGGCGCGCAGCCTGGCGCACGTGCGCGGCGCGCGCTGGGGACGCATCGCCGCCATCGCCCTGATCGTGTGCTGGGCCGCGTGGCTCGGCGTGCGCGCGAAGGTCGTGCCGCCGGACATCGCGCTCGGCAAGCCGGTCCACGCGAGCAGCCTCCGACACAAAGCGCCCGCGGGCCTCGTCGACGGCGAGATCGGCACCAGCTTCGGCTTCGAGAGCGGTGTCGAAGACAACCCCAGCATCGTCATCGACCTCCAGGCCACCTACCGCATCGATCGCGTCGACGTGTACAACCGCGTCGACGGCTGGTTCAACGACTGCCTGCCGCTCGTCGTCGAGCTGTCGCTCGACGGCAAGAGCTACCGCGAGATCGGCCGTCGAGAGACGTACTTCAGCGCCGATCCGCCGTGGGCCATCGCCGGGCACGGCCAGCCGGCGCGCTACGTGCGCGTGCGGGTCGCCCGCCGCAGCTATCTGACGCTGAGCGAGATCGAGGTCTTCGGGACGAAGCAGTGACGCACGTCAGTCCAGCACGAGGAGCCGCGTCTCGTGCTGCCCATCGACCCGCTCCGGCGCAGGCGCGCCGTCGCGCGACGCCCATCGCCCCGTGTACAGCTCCCGCCCGATGCGGTGGTCGAGCACGACTTGCGTGCTGTAGAGGAACCCCGTCTTCCACAGCTTGGTCGGGAGCGAGGGCGGGAACGCCATCTCGCGCTCGGTGCCGGCCGCCGGCAGCACGCTCCACGGCGCCGGCGCGACGATCCGGGAACGCACGTCGAAGGTGAAATCGCCGTGCAGCGGCGTCGTCGCCTCGAACCACAGCTCGAGCCGTGGCTGCACGCCGCCGATCCTGCGCACGCCCACCAGGTCCGCGAGCCCCTCGAACCGGGCCGACACGCTGCCGTCGATCTGCGCGTCGATGCCAGCGCGCCACCGCCGGGCCGCGGCCGCGTCGCCGCGTTCGATCGCCGCGTCGAATGCGATGCGCATCTCGTCGAGCGTCGCGGGATCCCCCGCCGGTTCGACCGCGGGCTGACCGAGGTGCGTGCGCCACTCCCACGTGAGCCAGGGATCCGGCTCGCTGCCGACCGTGCGCCGCGGCTCGGTGCCGTCGAGCAGCAGCCACTCGAGCGCGTGCGGCTCGCGCTCGGTGACGCGGTAGGCGTCCACCGGGCCGGCCGGCTCGCGCTGGTCGACGATCCACGTGTCGCCGTAGACACGCACGTGCGCCGCGCTCGCCACCTTGCGCTGGACGTCGGCCATCAAGCCGCTGCTCCGGCCGATCCAGAACGGATCGGCTGCACCGAAATCGGCCGACACCGGCAGCGCGGCCTTGTCGACGGGGCCTCGCCACTGCCACTGCTCCTCCCAGCCGAAGTGCGCGCTGCCGTTGGCGGCGATGCGCGTTCCGCGCGCCGTCTGCGGCATCAGCACCTGCTGGAGCACCTCCAGCAGATCGATCTGGCTGCGGATGGCGGTGCCCCCCTGGTCGTAGCGCCCGCCGGTGCGACGCCACACCCAGAGCGAGGCGCAGCCGTCGTGGGCCATGAGCGCCACGGGGGTGAGCCCCACCGCGAGCGCGGCCGCGGCCGCCGCACCGCGCCTTCTCGCCGGTGCCGGCGACAGCAGGCCGGCGACGCCCCCGGCCAACGCGCCGGCCGTGTGCGCGAGTTGCGCCAGCGCGAGCGCGTAGTAGGGCGCGAAGTAGATCGACCAGAAGATGTGGACGTCCGCGCCCTCCTCGAAGAGGAGGTACTGCAGCGACGCGCCGAACAGCAGGCTGAGCGCGTACGACTCCTCGTCCGCGCGCACGAGCAGCAAGCGCAGCGCGCACACCGGCAGCGCGACCTCGCCCAGGGCGACGGCGACCGGCGTGAACGAGAAATCGATCCAGTCCCTGCGTCGCTCGAGCAGGGCTCGAATGCTCGACGCGTGGGCGCCGGCTCGATCGCTCCCCGACGCGATCCACGCGTGGATCTGGTGGGCGTGTGCGAAAAGGCCGATCCAGAGGGCGAGCGTGCCGGCGACCACCCCGATCGAGAGCCACCACCAGCGCGCGTACGGCCCGCGGCGGAACGGCGGGGTCAGCCGCGGCGCGAGCACGAAGCGGCGCAGAAACGACCAGCCGAGGGCGGGGGCGACGAGCAGGTAGCCGGCCCAGTCGCCCGCGCACGCGAAGAGCAGCCCCACGAGGCTCGCCACGAGGTGACGCCGCCGCCCGCTGACGAGGTGACGCGAGTGCCCCCAGAAGAAGAGGAGCGACCCGAAGATGCAGAACGTCTCCAGGTTGGTGAAATCCGAGAACCCCACGGCGATCGGCACCACCACGTACGCCGCCGCCGCGACGGCGCCGACCGGTCGGCCCCACCTCTGGCTGGCGATGCCGTACAGGAGCGCGGGCACCGTGCTGCTGAGCAGCGCGGCCGGCAGGCGCACGACGAAGTCGTGGTGACCGAAGAGCCAGAGGAAGACGGCGGGGATCCAGTACTGCCCGAAGGGGTGATGGCAGATGTACGCCGTCGTGGCGGGGGGCGTGCCCGAGTACCAGTCGAAGGCGGGGTAGACGATGTGCCAGCGGAGGATCTGCTCGGCGGCCATCACGTTGCCGGCGCTGCCGGCGCCCAGGTGACCCGCGGCCGGCGTTCCGAAGAGCCCCCAGAAGGCCGTGAACGCGAACCACGCGCTCGCGAGCACGACCACGCCGACCGCGATGCGATCGCGCATCGGCACCTGCGGATGTGCCGCTGGCATTCCCTCAGCGGACGATGGCCAGTACCGTCTCACGTCCGTCGCCCCGGCGCGGCGCACGGTGCCCGTCTTGCAGGGACCAGATCGCCGAATACTGTTCGATGCCGATGCGGTGGTTCATCACCGTCTGCGTCGTGTAGAGGAAGCCCGGCTTCCACAGTTTGGTCGGCAGCGACGGCGGCCACGCCATCGCGCGGTCGGTCTTGTCGGGCTTGATGAGGCTGAGCGGCGCCCGCGCGAGGATGGTCGACTTCACTGCCCACGACCAGTCGCCGGCCGGCGCCTCGGTCACCTCGAACCATGACTCGATGCGCGGCTCGACGCCGGCGATGCGGCGGACGCCGATGAGGCGCATGCCTTCGTCGAACTTTGCCGTGACGGTCCGATCGATGCGCGCCTCGATCTTTTCGCGCCACGCCTCCGCCGCCTGCGCATCGCCGCGCGAGACCGCGATGTTGTGCGCGATGCGCATCTCGTCCAGCGTCTTGGGCTGCCCCGCGGGCACGGGCGCGTCCTGTCCCAAGTGCTCGCGCCACTCCCAGGTGAGCCACGGATCGGGTGCGTCGCCGATGCGGCGCACCGGCTCGGTGGGATCGGTCAGCAGCCACTCGAAGACGTTCGGCTCGCGCTCGTTCAGCGAGTACGCGTCGAGCGGCGCCGGGGCCTCGCGCTGGTCGACCAGCCAGATGTCGCCGTACACGCGCACGTGCGCCATTGCGGCGATCTTCTTCTGCTCGTCGGCCGACAGTCCGCTGGCGCGCGCGATCCAGAACTGGTGCGCCGGCGCGGCGCCGACTCGGGGCTCGATCGCGGGGCTGTCGATCCCCTGGTACGCCCAGTTGTGCTGCCAGTACCAGCCCGCCGACGGGTGCGTGTCGATCTTGGTGCCCCGCCGCACGCGCGGAACGACGACCTGCCGCAGGACGTCGATCATGTCGACGTCGCTGCGTATGAGCGACCCGTTGTCGTCGTAGCGGCCGCCGGTGCGCCGCCACACCCAGAGCGACAGCGCGCCGTCGTGCGCCATCGCGAGCGTCGGCAGGATGCCCAGTGCCAGCGTGACCGCGCCGATCGTCACCTGCGCGTACGAAGGCCCCAGGCGGCGCGCCGCGAAGCCGGCGATCGCGCCGAAGGTTCGCGAGAGCTGCGCCAGCGCCAGCGCGAAGTACGGCGCGAAGTAGTGCGGCCAGAAGATGTGGACGTCAGCCCCCTGTTTGAATGCCACGTACTGCACCGTCGCGCCGAACAGCAGGCCGAGCGAATACGTCTCCTCGTCGAGACGCGTGACCAGGCAGCGCACCAGACACACCGGGGCCGCAACCTTCCCCACCCAGATCGCCAGCGGCGTGAAGCTGAAGTCGATCCAATCTGCGCGCGCCTTGAGCACGTCCTTGAGCTTCATGTCGCTCCCGGCGCCGCGAAGCTGCGCCTGGGTGATCCAGTCGGCGATCGCATCGGCTCTGTAGAACAGCCCCAGCCAGAGCAGGAGCGACCCGGCGACGATGGCCACCGAAAGCGCCCACCAGCGCATGTACGGCACGAGCTTGAAGCGCGGCGTCAGGCGCGGCGACAGCACGCAGCCGCGCAGCAACGCCCACACGACGGTGGGCGTGATGAGGAGGTAGCCGACCCAGTCGCCCGAGCACGCGAACCAGACGCCCGCGAGGCTCGCCAGCAGATAGCGGCGCCGGCCCGTCGCCATGTGCCGCGTGTGCCCCCAGAAGAAGAGGAGCGCCCCGAAGATGCAGAACGTCTCGAGGTTGGTGAAGCTCGAGAAGCCGACCGCGATCGGGACGACGACGTAGGACGCCGCGGCCACCGCGCCGGCCGGCCGCCCCCACTTCTCCTTGGCGATCCCGTAGAGCAGCGGCGGCAGCGCGGCGCTCATCAGCACCGCAGGCAAGCGCACGACGAAGTCGCGGTGACCGAAGAGCCACAGAAACGTGGCGGATGCCCAGTAAAGGCCGAACGGGTGGTGGCAGTAGTAAGCGATCTTCTTCGGCGCCACGCCCGAGTACCAGCCCCATGCCGGATACACGATGTGCCAGCGAACGATCTGCTCGGCGTCCATGGTGTTGCCCGCCGCGCCGCCGCCGAGGTGGCCGCCGCCGACGACCCCGAACATCCCCCACGCGGCGGCGAAGGCGAACCAGGCGCTCGCCAGCACGACCACGCCGAATGCGATTCGGTCGATCGCGGGCCGCGACGGCTTCATGGACCGGCGCGCACCCTACCACGTGGCCCAGGCCACCTCTACACCGCTCCACCCTGGCTCAGCCGGTCGGCGGACGAGCCGACCGACGTGCAGCCACTCGCGATGGCGCCGGACACGTCGCCTGGCGACCGGCTCATGCTGAGCCGGCGTCGGAATGAGCTTGCGGACCGTTGGGCGCTCGACGATTCTCGCAAAGCTCGAGGCCTTTCTTGACTGGGCAGACTTCACGTCCATCGATTCGACCGGTCACGAAGGTGTCGGTGATCGTTCCTGCATACAACGAGTCCAGGACGATCGAGGACTGCATCCGGGCCATCGTCGTCCAGAAGCCGGCAGGGCTGCCGGTCGAGGTCATCGTCGTCGAGAGCAACTCGAAGGACGACACGCGCCGCATCGTCATGAAGCTGTCGAAGGAGCTGCCGATCCGCGTCATCTTCGAGGATGAGCCGCGAGGCAAGGGCTCGGCCGTGAGGAAGGGCCTCGCGGCCGCTACCGGCGAGGTGATCATCATCCAGGACGCCGACCTCGAGTACTCCCCGGCCGACTACGACAAGCTCGTCCGGCCCATCGTCGATGGGCAGGCGCTCTTCGTGCTCGGCTCACGGGTGCTCGGTGTCGGGCACTGGGCGATCCGGCGCTTCGACGGCGCCCGCCTGCGCGAGCTGCTCTTCAACGCCGGGGGTCAGGCCGTCAACGGCTTCTTCAACGTACTGTACGGCACGCACCTGACCGATCAGGCGACGATGTACAAGGTCTTCCACGTCGACGCGGCCACGTCGATCGAGTGGACCTCGAACTCCTGGGACCTCGACGTGGAGATCGTCGCGAAGCTCGTGCGCAGCGGCGTCGAGCCGATCGAGGTCCCCGTCCAGTATCGAGCCCGCACCGGCACCGAAGGGAAGAAGATGCGCCTTCGCGACGTGTTCACGGTCATCGGGGCGATGATCCGCTTCCGCGCGTAGCCGCGATCCGGGCACGGAGCCGCCGGGCACGCGGCACCCACCACGGAGCCGCGGCTGCGAGCACCGTCAGGTAGAAGACGAGCAGGCCGACCCACAGCGTCACCGGGCGGTACCGGAACGCGATGATCGCCGAAGGCGAGCGCACGGTCGCCGCGACCGTGTCGGCCCAGTCGATCGCGCGGCGCCCGTTCGCGGTCCAGCCGGGATCCCAGTTCTGGTTGAGGACCACGTGATCGCCCGGCTGCGCGCCCTCGACGGACACGACCATCGCGTTCGGGCTCCAGTCGACGATCTTCGCGACGCCGCGGCCCTCCGCGACGAACACCTCGCCGCGATAGAGCGGATCGTTCGACGCGCGCGCGCCGAGGCCGGGTGATCGACCGCTCTGCCCCCGGGTGAAGTTGTTGAACCCGGGGAACGTGTTGCAATCGAGCGAGCCGATGTTGGCCACCAGCGCCGTCAGCGTCGAGGGCGCCCACTCGCCGGGATCGTAGTCGAGGGCCGGCGGTACGTGCTGCAACGTGCGGAAGGGGCCGAGGTCGTTCGCGACCGGCGGCAGCTTGTGGAAGAACGTATGCGTCAGCGGGGCGCGCACGACCGTGCAGATGTCGCAAACCATGAGGGCCGCGGCCGCCAGAACGCCGATCTCGAGCAGGGCGCGCGCTCGACCGCTGCGGCGCAGCGCGCGCTCGGCGGTCGCCGCGGCCACGCACGCCAGCACGAGGAGCGCCGGCATCATCCAGCGCGAGGGCACGTGCTGGGACGAGAACACCGGCAGAAGGTGCATCAGCGGCCACGGCGCGTAGTCGGAGAAGCGGCCGAACGCGAGCGACAACATGACGAGGCCGACCAGGCGCAATGGGCGCTCCCGGACGCCGCGCACACTCAGCAGGCCGATGGTGATGCCGACGAGCGCGGGCCACCCGATGTACATCCCCCACTCGTGCCATCCCCAGTTGCTCACGGGGACGGGCATCGAGAAGACGTCCTGCTGCGGCGATGTGAGCATCGCGACGAAGCCGCGAAAATCCATCGTCTCGGGGGAATCGATGAGGCGCGGGAAGCGCCGCAGCACCTCGACGATCGGCAGCAGGCGCGGTGCCGCGAGCCCGACGCCGAGCGCGCCGCATGCGATCATGCGCGTGATGGGGACGAACGAACGGGTGCTTACCGCGATCAGGCACGCATACAGCACGAGGGCGACGGCGGTGTGAGGCAGCGGGTAGATTCCGCCCGTGTAGACGAGCATCGCGAGGAACCCGCCCGCGAGGACGACGTCTCGCCTGCGCCCGGGCCCGAGCAGCGGATCGGCGCCCGCCGCCCGGTCGTAGAAGTAGAGCACCCAAGGCATCCACGCGTACGCCGTGTGCCAGGTGTGCCCCGTGGCGATCTGCATGATGCAGCGGCTGTTCAGCGTGAACAGGATCGCCACGAGCGCCATCAGCGCCCGGCTACGCGTGAACCTCGAGGCCAGGAGCCAGGCGCCGATGGCGCCGAGCAGCGTGGAGCCCACGACCTCGATGCGCAGCGCCAGCGGGAACGACGCGAGCAGGTACGCCGGCAGCCAGGGCGAGACGACGTTCGGATCCGACTCGAAGCCTCCCCACGCGGGGTGTCCGCCGCACGCGTACGGATTCCAGAACGGGAACTGGTGAAAGCGCAGGATGGTCTTCGCGACCAGGTATCGATGGGTCTCCGCTTGGTCCCAGTCGTGGCCCCCCAGCGTCGTCGTGTCGACGAAGATCGGCCGGAACACGTACCCGATGGCGACGAGCAACCCGACGGCCGCGAGCACGCCGATTGCAAGGTGCGCCCAGCCGACCAGCGTGCGCGGGAGGAAACGCCGGCGAGCCGCGGCGAGCCGTTCACGCAGCGACCGCGTCATGGCTTCCTGCCGAAGATCTCGACCCGCCGGAGAGCCAGGTAGCTGCGGCGCGCCACGCGGATGCGCACGTACCGCGCCATTCGCCCGGACGCTTCGATCACCCAAGGCACGTCGAAACCGAAGTGCGTCTCACGCCGGGCGAGCTCCGTGTAGCTGCGCCCGTCACGCGAGTACTCGACGACGAGCGGCAAGCAGTCGTCCCACCATCCGTCGGCGCGGTTGTAGACCTTGATGGTATCGATCGCGTAGTCCCCCTGCAGATCGATGACGACGTTCGGCGAGTCCTGGACGTTCGTGTGGACGGCGAACGTATAGCCGGGTCGGCCGTCGACGAGCCCGTGCCCATCGGGCGGGTTGAACTTGTAGCTGCTGACGTACACCGGCTTGCCGATCGCAATGTTGACGGGCAAGACGTGCGATCGGACGCCGAGCCAGATGACGTAGAGCACGATGAGGACGGCCGCGCTGATGCGCCCCCGCCGGAGGGCCCGCAGGTGGGTGACGGTCCTCGTCTCGACCGTCTTCTTCAGGGCCCGCGCCGTGCGCTCCAGGGCGATGCGCGCCAGGGCGAGCGCGTTCGGGTCGAGCTTGTCGAGGTGCAGCGGATCGGTCGCCACGAGCACGTCGCGGACTCGGTCCGAATCGCCGGTCCTTCCGTCGGCCGGATCGGGCGGGAGGTCGGGGACGTATTGAACGCACTCGTTGGGGGGCAGCGCCGTCACGTCGCGCTCCGGATAACGGACGCCAGCATGGGCGCGCGCGAGCGCGAGGACGCCCTCCCGCAGAAGGACGCACGCCGACGGGGCCGACGCCGCTCCGCGCGCCGCACGCAGGCGCTCGTCCGCCGCCCACCGCAACGCCACGATGCGCGCGTGCTGGTCGGGCACGTAGCCGGCCGCCACGCGCGTGTGCTCCTCCAGCAGGAAAAACTCACGGATGGATGCCAGCGCGGCCGCAGGACGCATGGGGCGGTCGCCATCCATAACACGGGCACCCCAGGCATCGCGATGCGGCGCCCCGGTCTGCCGCGGCTCGGGCGCGGGCGAGGCTTCGCCCGCTCACCCGGCTGTCAGCGCGCGCCAAGGAGAGCCAGCCGAGGCGTGGTCAGTCGAACCGATACTTGAAGAAAGCAAAGTAGCCCGGCCACGCGTCGGTCCAGCGAATCTTCTTGCCCTCGGCGAAGCCGCGGGCGACGTAGTTGACTGGGACCTCGAGCGGGGCATATCCGTTGCGGGCCAGCTTGCAGGCAAGCTCGATGTCGAGCTCGAACCCGTCGCTGCGGAGATCCAGGCCGTCGAGACACTCCGAACGGAAGACCTTGAACATCGTGTTCACGTCCGTCACTCGCTGCTGGTAGAGGAGTCCGTAGGTCTTTGCGAACGCCATCTGCGCGAGGTTGAGCACGACTCCGCGCAGAGGCGTCGCCGTGTACTTGCGAACCTTCCAGTCGTCGAGCCCGAGACTGCGAGAGCCGAGGACGAACGCCGTCTTGCGCTGCAGGATGGGCTCGAGCAGCGCATCGTAATCGTCGACGTCGTATTCGAAATCCGCGTCCTGGATCAACACGATGGTCCCGGTGACGTTCCGAAGCCCGGCTCGCACCGCATGCCCCTTCCCGCGAGGCTCGTCCTCGAAAATGATTCGAACGCCCGGGCGCCCTTCGTAGCGCCGAACGATTTCTCGGGTTCCATCGGTGCTGTTGCTCTCGACGATGATGAGCTCCTTCTCGATGGCGACCTCCTTGGCCAGGACGGCATCGATGACCTGGGCGGCATACCGCGCCTCGTTGAAGACGGGCATGACGATGGACAGCTTCTCTCGCGTCCCCTGCGCGACCGAGGCGCTCTTTCCGAACACGCCGACGCGGTTGCCGAGGAGCAGCGGTAGCTCGAGATCGCCGACGGCCTTGGAGAGCAGACGGGCCCCCTTCGTCTCGAGCGCGAGCCGCTCTCCGGCGTATTTCATCGTCCGCGTCACCGGCATCGGGAACTGTGACTTGAGGACGAGCCCGCAGCTCGCCATCAGCGCGCAAAGATTCCCCGTTCCGAAAAACGCGGCCTTGTAATCGAAAAACGGAGGCCACCATCGCCGCATGATTCGCGCCGGAAACGATTCGACGTTCGTATAGACGACGGCGAAGAGCGTCGACGGCGGGCACGCGGAGATCAGCCGGCGGATGACGACCGCCGGTTCGCTGCAAGCTTCGAGGATCTCGTTCAGCACGACCAGCTGGGGCCCGGACGCGAGCGCTTCTCGTGCGAAGGACACATCGGAGGACTCGGCCATGCGAGCGAATGCCGCGTCGTCCATCTCGACCAGCTCCAGTCCCATCCGCCTGGCCTCGGGCAGGTCTCGAAGGGCACGCAGGAATCGGCCGAGAAAGACCGTCTTCGTCACGGGAGCCTGCGTGAGGCGCTGGCAGTCGGAAGAGGTGCGCTCCAGCATGCGTCCGATGTCGCGCAGAGCCAGGGCACGGTCGTGCTCGCTCGCGAACGCACGCTCGCGGTCCATCTCGAAGTAGTTGAGCGGTCGAGCCCGTGCGGGGTTGATGTACACCATGCCGCAAACCGCACACCGCACATGTCGGACGCCCGTCTTGTGAAACAGGTAGCGAGAGTGATCTGCCTGACAGATGGGACACACGACGAAGCGCCTGTGACTCCGCGAGGCGCTGACGGCCGGCGTGGCAGGGAAACGAAGCGCGGTGCGAGTTGCGGTGTCGACCATCGCGTGTGCAGGATAGCACCGGCGCCTCGGACGCCCGCGCGAAACGCGGTCTCAGCGGCATCGGGCGATCCCGTTGGGCTCCATGGCTGGTCCGCTGCGCGCTCGGGGGGCGCGATGCCGGCGCGGAGCGCTCGGCCACGAGCTCGAAGGGCGGGTGCTACCATGCGCGCCGCTTGCTGCCACCGACGGTGACCGCATATCGTGCCTCGCGCTCCTCGGGACCGGTCGTGATGGTCGCGACCGAGTGACCCCGTGGGGTGTGCCGGCGGGAGGCGAGCTTCCACCGTCGAGATCGGATCAAAGCGTGGACGAGTCGATGAACGACGACATCAAGGCTCACTGGGGATCGACACCGGTGGATGCCGACGAGTACAGCCTGCCTGCGCTCAAGGTGCGGTTTCTGCTCGAGCACCTCCCCGGCCGGGGCAAGCTGCTCGAAATCGGCTCGGGCGACGGAAAAATCCTGAGGACGATATCGCGGTACAAACCCGGTTTGGAGCTCCATGGATGCGACATTCGTGTCCTGGAACCGGATTGCTACACGTATCATCGTATGAATCCGGACATCGATCTGCCAGACGGTTCGATGGACGTGGTCTTGATCGTGGACGTCCTGGAGCACGTGCCCGACGCGCGAAGGGTCCTGGCCGAAGCCGCTCGCGTTCTCCGTCCGGGCGGCCGCTTCATGGGATTCATCCCCATCGAGGGAGAGCGCGCCTCCTTCTACGAGATTTTCCGCATGCTGCTCGGCAGGGACGTGTACGCCGCCACCAAAGAGCACGTCTTGGCGTTCACCCACGAGCAGGTGAGGGCGCTGCTATCCGAACGATTCGAGGTCGACGAGATTCGTTACGCGTACCATCTGCTCGGCCACTTCATGGACGCGGCGTTCTTCGGGCTGGCGCGGCTCAAGCGGCTGCGCAAGTTCTGGTGGACCGAGAACGTCTACTACAACGCCGACAAGAAGAACGCGGGAGGCGGCGTCGGCGTGCTGAATCGGCTCCTCGTGCTGGGCAACACCATCGCGGCCGCCGAGTCGACGGCGCTCGCGCGGGTTCGATTCGGGTCGGCGGGAGTCCTCTTTTCGGCGGTGGCGCGAGGCGACGTCCCGCGGTCACGTTGACGGCGGCGAGCCGGCGCCATTTCGCTCCTGACATGCGCAAAGGAACGGCACGACCGCCCGCGTGAACTCGTCGACGGCGTCGACGTGCATGAAGTGCGAGCCGCGGGCCACGCGCACGAAGCGCGCGTCGGGCAACAGCTCGCGGAAGCGGTCGCCGACCGCCGGCGGCACCATCGGGTCGCGCGCGGCGTAGAGGAGCATCAGCGGCACCGGGAAGCGACCGGCGAGCGCGCGAAGGCGCGCCTCGAACTCGGTCATCGGGCCGGCGTCGAGCGTCTCGCCGAGCATGCGCGCGAAGGCGCGGCGCCCCTCCGGCGTGCGAAGCGGCGCGGCGTACTCGCGGTGCTCCTCGCGCGACTTGAGCGTCTCGTCCCAGTAGTGCACGTTCCTGTGAACCCAGCGCTCCGGATCGCGCCCGCAGAGCGACTCGACGAGCGCGCGCGAGCCGGGGAGCAGCGCCAGGGCCCAGCGCAGCGCCACCATGCGCGCCGTCGGCAGCCCCGGCGCGTGCACGACGGCCAGGCGCCGCATGCTCTCGGGATCGTCGAGCGCGAGGCGCATCGCGAGGTAGCCGCCCAGCGAGTTGCCGACGACGGGCGCGCCGCGGACGCCGAGCGCGCGCATCGCCTCGCCGAGGAAGGTCGCGAGCGCGCCCGGCGTGTAGGGGGCGTCGGGCTTGCTCGAGCGGCCGGCGCCGACCAGATCGAGCGCGTAGCAGGTGAAGTGCCGCCCCAGCGGCGCGAGGGCGTAGCGCCACGAGTAGCTCGATGTCATGAAGCCGTGCACGAGCAGGAGCGGCTCCCCTTCGCCATGCACGCGAACGTGCACCTGCACGCGCCCGAACGGGGCGGAGTCGACGTCGACGGTATCGGCGCGCGCCTCGAAGTAGCCGTGCGGCAGGCGCGGGAGCTCGGGGACCTCGGCGAACGGGAGCTGGGCGAAGGGGGCGAGCGGCATCCGGGTGGCGGGACACTAAATCAGGGTTCGTGATCATTGGTCACGAACCCTGATTTAGCTCCGCCCCTCGCCAGTCCTGCGGCCTGGCGACGACGGAGTGACGTTCGCGTGGGGAGCTTGCCGCTCCCCCTCCGTCGCTGCGCGACGGAGGGCTCCCCCACACCGCCTTGCGGCGGACGCCTTCGCTTCGCGAAGGCGCAACAGAGCCATCGTTTCTCGCCTCGTCGTGCGAAGCACGATTCGCCGAAGGCGACGCCGGGGAGGCTCGTCG
>JGI20133J14441_1000413_pt1 | contig 40411 bp, 38 predicted proteins | sample RS3BMetagenome_FD_14441 | JGI IMG/M metagenome (IMG submission 14441)
GCGGTTGGTGCGCCCGGCCGCGATAAGTGCCGCGATCTGGCGCTCGCGCTGGCTCAGGGCAGCCGGTGGCTGCTCCGGTGCTGGTGCCGTAGCTCCCCGATCTGAGGACAAAGGAGCTGCCGCTTGTGGCCGGGTGACCGGGGCTGGAGCCGGTGGCACGGGTGCCAGCGCCTCGGCAATAGCCTGCTCAAGGGGCATCGTTTGGCCGTCTGCCCAGGCCTGCGCAAATGCTGCGGCATCCAGCTGCGCCCGTGTGGCGGCCACCAGACGTTCATAGCTGGCCCGCAGGGCCGGCGGCAGCGGAGCGCCCAGGGTTTTACGGAGCGCCTCCGTCGCTCCCCATAGTCGCGCGGCGCGCTCCGGCTGCCCCTGCGCGCTGGCTAGTGCTGCCAGCCCTTCAATACAGGAGGCCACAAGAACCTTATTGCCCACCTCTTGCGCCAGAGACAGGCCCTGCTCATACAGTGGTCGCGCGCGGCCACGGTCGCCACGAAACAGCGCTACGTTGCCGAGATTATTGAGCACCCCGGCGATGCCATCTTTGTCCTCCAGCTCTTGTCGCAGCGTCAGACTCTCGGCGAATAACGGTGTTGCATGTTCGTAGTCACCCTGATACAACGCCAGCGATCCCAGGTTGTTCAGCAAGGTAGCAATAAGTCGTTTGTCCCCTAATTCCTGCGCCAGGGTCAGGCCCTCTTCGAGCAGTGGTCTGGCGCGTCGATAGTCGCCCTGTTCCTCTGCCACAATACCCAGGTTGTTAAGCATCCCGGCGATGCGTCTTTTATCCCCTAACTCGCGATACCGGGCGAGACTCTCCTCAAGCCATGCAGTCGCCTGCACAGAATCGCCCTGTTCCTGGGCCAATATACCAGCAGTTCCCAGCGCCTTAGCCTGTACTGCTGCTGCCACCGTGCCGCCTCTGGCGAGCAAGGCTTCCAGCCAGTGGCGTCCCTCGCTCAGATGGCCATGCATCTCCCAGAAGCGCCAGAGCGCGCCGGCCAGCCGCAACCCCAGCTCCACCTCTCCCTGCTCCAGCGCCCAGCCCAGCGCCGCCCGCACATTCTCCTGCTCCGCCGCCAACCGCCGCAGCCACTGCCCCTGCTCTGGTCCCAGCAACGCCGCCTCCGCCTGCTCCACCAGCCCCAGACACCACTGCGCCTGCCGCCGCCGCCACTCCGCCTCCTCACCCGCCGCCGCCAGCTGCTCCCAGGCATACTGGCGCACCACCTCCAGCAACCGATAGCGCACCGGCTCCTCCGGCCCCAGCACCTCCACCAGCGACTGCTCCACCAGCTGCCCCAGACTCGCCAGCACCGCCGCTGGCGGCAGGTCTGCCCCCCCACACACCGCTTCGGCCGCCGCCAGCGTCCAGCCCCCCGCAAAGACCGCCAGCCGCCGCAAGAGCACCCGCTCCGCCCTCCCCAGCAGCGCATAGCTCCACGCCAGCGTTGCCCGCACCGTCTGCTGCCGCGGCGGCGCCGTCCGACTTCCCCCGGTCAGCAGGCCCAGCGCATCATCCAGGCGTGCCGCCAGCTGTGCCACCCCCAGCTGGCGCACCCGCCCGGCGGCCAGCTCCAGCGCCAGCGGCAGCCCATCCAGCCGCTGACAGATCTGCACTACCGCCGCCGCATTGGCGGCGGTGAGCGCAAAGTCGGGCCAGCTGGCCATCGCCCGCTCCACGAAGAGGCGCACGGCATCGTACTGCTGCAGCTGCGCCAGCGGCGGCAGCGGCTGCTGGGGGTCTGGCGTGGCCAGCGGCGGCACCCGCCAGACGGTCTCGCCCGCCACACCCAGCGCCTGCCGGCTGGTGGTCAGGATGCGCAGCTGGGGGCAGGCCGCCAGCAGCTGCCCGGCCAGCTGGGCACAGCTCCCCACCAGATGCTCGCAGTTGTCCAGCAGCAGCAGCAGCGGCCGGGACCGCAGAAAGGCGATGAGGGTCTCCTCCAGCGACTGACCCGCCTGCTCGCGCACGCCCAGGGCGCGGGCAATGGCCTGGGGCAGCAGCTGTGGGTCGCGCAGCCCGGCCAGCTCCACCAGCCGGACGCCCCCGGCATAGGCGGGGGCGACCTGCGCCGCTGCCTCCAGCGCCAGGCGCGTCTTGCCGCTGCCGCCCGCCCCGGTCAGCGTCAGCAGCCGGGTCCCGCCAAGTAATGCTTTGATCTGCTCCAGCTCCCGCGCCCGCCCCACAAAGGGGGTCAGCGGCAGGGGCAGCGGCGCCGGGGCGGGGGCGGGGGGCGGGAACTGGCCAGCCCGAATGGCCTGATAGAGGCGCTGCGCCGCCGGGGAGGGGGCGGCGGCCAGCTCGCGCTGCAGGGTGGAGCGCAGCTGCTGGTACTGCCGCAGCGCCTGGGCGCGCTGGCCGCTCAGCGCGTACAGCCGCATCAGGCGCACCTGCGCCGCCTCCTGGGTGGGCTCCTGGGCCACCAGCTGCTCCAGGGTGGCGATGGCTGCCGGGTAGTCACGACGGGCAGCCTGCAGCTGTGCCAGCTCGCTCAGCAGGCGCAGGTAGTGCTGGCGCAGCGCCTCGCGCCGGCTGGCGGCCCAGTCGGCATAGCGGTCGGCGGGCAGCAGCTCGCCGCCGTAGAGGGCCAGGGCGGCGGCATAGGCGGCGGGGTCGCGGCGCTGCTGGGCGGTCTGACAGGCGGCGAGGAAGGCGTCGACGTCGACCCAGAGGGGAGCGGCGGGGCAGAGGAGCAGGGTGTCGTCCTGCCAGCGCAGGTAGGCGGAGGGCTGGCCGGGGGCGAGCTGGGGTTGGAGGAGGTGGCGGAGGTGGTGGAGGAGGCGGTGCAGGTTGTTGGTGGCGGCGGCCGGGTCGCGGTCGGGCCAGAGGCAGTCGAGGAGCTGGTCACGCGGCAGGCGGTGGGTGGGGGTCAGGGCGAGGAGTTTGAGCAGGCTTGGGGCTTTGCGCAGGCGCCAGGCGGTCGCGGGGATGACGCGGGGGCCCACCAGGACCCGAAAGTCCCCCAGCAGATAGATACGCAGCTCATCAGCTTCACCGGGCAGGGACGCGTTAGCCATCGGGGCCTCCCTTCCTGGTCAGCGGCGTAGCGGCCAGGGATCAAGCACCGTGCCCATGGGGCATTGTCTGCTGATCATCGTAGCAATGGTATTATTATCATACCGGGCAATCTCGGAAAAGAACGGAGCGCTGTCTGGGAGGCACGAGGCCATGGGCAGCCTGGCGGTGGGCTCCCGCGGGATAGAGGGAATCACGCAAGAACTTTGACCAGACCACGGGCTGGACTGACCAGGCAAACGTTAACCATACAGGCTGAACGACCACGGCCTCTATCCCGTTGGCAAACGCCGTCGGGAGTGCTTTGCGCAGGATGTTGTAACTGCCGTTCACATCCGCCTGCAGGGTGCGCCCATCCTTCGCCCGATACAGGTCCCGCTTGACGCGCTTCCCACTGAAGGCGTACTGGCCTTCCGGCTGCGGGTCGCAGGTGGGAATGGGATCGCTGCCAGGGAAGCTGGCACGGCTGGTCTAGCTTTCTTCTTGCAGCACAAACCGGATGCCGGCGAGCTTCACCCTGTACGCTAGCATGGCAATGAAGCGGACATAGGGCAAGCCGACGAAATGTTGATGGTTCACAAAGTTCTCGCTGGCGGTCAATTGCCGCGTCAAGAACGCCGCCGGCGAGCGCAAAGACGAGACGGAAAGGTGCAATATCTTTGCATTCGAGCGCCTGGCGGAGACAATGAACACCTATCTGCACAGTGGCGCGAAGGCCTCCATCGAGGGGGCATGCAGAGCCACACACACACTGACTAGGAATGACATCCAGCGTCGGATCTGGAAGGTCATGGCAAATGAGCTCGTGATGCTGGACAGTAAGCCAGCTGAGGAGAAAGCACCCCTGTTCCAGCCGGCTGGAGCGTCGCGGACGACGGGGTGGAAGATATCCTGTTGTAGCATATAAGTCGGCGGCTCCGTGCCCTATCGCCGGGGCGGCATCCCCGCACATCCAACGAAGGGAGGCCGATGATGGGCGGGTTCAATCGGTTCTATCGCAGTATGTGCTGGGTGCGCCGGGCACGCGACGCGATGCGCACCTGGGTATCGGACAACCCACGCCGGATCGGGCGCATGTATGCCCGGCGCACGGCGTATCGCAGCTTTGCGCACCTGCCGCATCTGGTGGGATTGCAGTGGTGTTGAGCCCACCCCGAGTGACTATCGGGCTCATGAGTAAGGAGGGGATAGTGTGAGAAAGTGGATAGTGTTGCTGGGGTTGTGCAGCATGGTTTTATTGGCAGGCTGCTCATGGACGGCGACGCCGGTGATTAAGGTTATTGTGGAGATGGCCACGCTGCTGCCGTCCACGCTGACCACGACACCGCAGCCCACGCCAACGGCCACACCCAGGCCAGCGGCTACGGCGGCGCCGGTTGTGGTCAGCAGTGGCTCTCCCAAGCCCGCGGGTATCTGGTGTGCCATGAACGGCCCTGGCCTCAACTATGCGGATCTGCAGCCTGGCTGTGCGATCTATGGTGCACCGACGAGTATTCCGTATCAATATCAGGTCACGGCCTCGATTGGTTCTGGTCTGAACAGCGTGATGACCGTGTCGGTGCATGATTCCTGGAAACTTATTGGCTGGTGTCAGGCAGATACCGCTGATTGGCAGCCCCAGATCATCGTCATTTTGGAAACTGGGTCGTGGTACGTGTGGGGGTTCATTCCCTGTACCGCTGGCTGGCAGGGTTATGAATTTGATCGCATTGCGAACATCACTGTGTCCATCAGTGTGGTCGACATCCCCGCCGTCGTAAATTACTGGGGAGTAGACCTGATTCAGAACTGAGCGATCCGGCAATACTGCACCGCGTAATATCAGGTATGCTTGCTATTGTGGCGTGACCGCTGCATGTGTCAGGCGCGACGGACACCAGACGGGTCCCCTGGACGAGCAGGGCATTTGCCTGGCGAGAGGGTATCTGTATTGTATACTGTGCTTGATGCAACTTTCGGCGTGCAGTAAGGCCTGGTTCACAGGCCTTAAAAAGCACCCGATCCCTGATAATTACCTATCCGTTCTGGCGGGGGATCGCTCGACGCAGGAGGAGGCTCAAGCCATGTTTGTCTTCTACTCTGTTCATTGCCCACAGCCTGGAAAAGAAGAGCTGTGGGTGCAGAAGATGCGCCAATTTGACGAAGTGATCAAAAAGCAACCCGGTGTCATTTTCGTTTCGGACATTTTCCCCGACCCTGCCAAAGGCACGCTTACGGGTTTTACCTTCTGGGAATCTGAGGATGCCTGGAAAGCAGCCTGGCCCACCCTGGTGCAAGAGGCTCCAGCAGGCGAAGGAGAAGTTAGACCTGCCGAAGTCTTCATGTTTCGTTCTGCGGACTGACCGACCCTTCCGCGCCATCCATCAGGAGATTCGAGCTGCCCAGACGGCATCCGTGACACAAGCCTGAAAGATTCTGGCTTCCTGCCGCTCGTGGTCTTCAGCGCCTTCTGGCCCATCTTCTGGTAGCTGCGCGGCAAGCCTCCGTTCTCCAGAATCTCCCGTTTTATGCTGGAGCGAAAGACGCATCGGGTTCCTGCTTCAGCGGGGCCAGTTGCACACGCTTCTTCCGCGGCGTGTCAGCGACGATGCCCATGAACGACATCAATGTCACCGAGGTTATCTCACCCAGGCCCTTTTTCCACCTGGCGTCGCATGAAGCGAGCGAAGCAACTTCCAGGGTCGCTGCTTCCCTGCTTTGTGTGCCCGGCAGCCCCCATCTGTTCCGACTGTTCGCAACCAGGTATGGGGCCTGCCGGATGTGCCGTCATCATGCCCTGACGACGTGGATGTTGAAATGGCCGGTGCCGAGTGCTCCCCAGAGGCGTAGCCACAAAGCCAGGTACATCTCCGTCCCGCGTGCACTGGAGATGTCGCCCAGATCGAGAATGCTCCCAGCAGGCCAGCCGAAGCTCTCCAGCAAGGCAACGACGTGGGCTTTTGCCTGGGGGTCGTTGCCGCACACGAAAATGCTGTGCGGACCGGGGATAAGAGAGGGATTGACCATGACCCCGGCGTTCACAGTGTTGAGTGTCTTGACCACGCACGTCTCGGGGAAGGCCTGCTGGATCCGCTCACCCAGGCTCTCGGTATTGCAGAAAGCCAGGGTGGGCGGCATACCCGATGTCAGGTCGATCGGGTTAGCGATGTCGATGAGGATCTTGCCCGCTAGGTTGCGAGCGCCCGCCGCAGTCAGGGCCTCCAGCGAGGCAACGCCAGCAGTGGCATTAACCACGATCTCGCCGAACTGCGCCGTGTCGGCGAACGAGCCGGCTTTTGCTCTGGCACCGGCGGCGCTGGCCCAGGCAAGGGCCTGCGCATTGTCGGCACGTCGTGCGCCCATCATCACGCTATGGCCAAGACTGACGAGCTTGCTGGCGATGGCCTGACCAACCATCCCTGTACCAAGGACTCCAAACTGCATGGTATGCCATCCTTTCACCAAAAACGGCCATCTCGTGGTGTAGCCAGGCTACACGCACGACGGCCCTCCTCACTAGGTCTCCCGCACACAGTCATCATACGCGCAGAGCGGTCCAACCGGTGCCGCTCCGGGTCACCTTGCGCATCCGCTCCGCGCACCGGTATACTACAGACAGGTCTGTCTCCTAAAGGATACAGACAAGTCTGTCTTCTGTCAAGCGAGGAAAAACGTTTCCTCCTTGCAGGACCTGATCTGGAGCAGTTAATGACTATACCATCATCGGCCAGTCGCCAGCGCATCCTTGACGTGGCGACGGATCTGTTCTATCACGAGGGGATCCGGGCCGTCGGCATCGATACGATTGTTGAGCGGTCCGGCGTGGCGAAAATGACCCTCTATCGCTACTTTCCCTCCAAAGACGATTTGATCGTGGCCTACCTGGAGGAGCGCAACCGGGCGTTCTGGCGCTGGTTTGATCAGGCGATCAGCCAGCATGATGCACCCGGGGCGCAGTTGCTCGCGCTCTTCAGAGCCCTTGCTGCTCTGGTGGCACAACCAGCATGCCTGGGTTGTCCGTTCTTGAATGTCGCCAGTGAGTTTCCCGAGCGGGATCATCCTGCGCATCAAGTAGCCCTGGCACACAAACAGGCTGTATGCGACCGCCTGGCCAACCTGGCCCGGCGCGCCGGTGCGCGGCATCCGACCCGGCTGGCGGAGCAGCTGCTATTGCTCATGGACGGCGCCTATATGTCCACCCGTCTCTTTGGCCCCGGTAGACTGGCAAGCGCGGTCCAGGCTGCTGCCGAGACGCTGATCGCAGCAGCGTTACCGTCATCCGAGCAGGAGGCAACTCTATAAGCCCCATCCGTAAGCCAGAGCCGCCAGGTAACCGGCGGGGGACCAGCGGCAATTCTTCGCAGCGATTGTGGAGTTGCCTCTTAATCGACACGGCTCGACGCGCTGATCCGCGAGCAATTGCACTCATGCCACATATTTCCAGACATTGTGCTCACCGGTCATGACCAGGTACAGGGCGCCGGAGGTATCGAACTCGATGGCTGCCGGGTTGCGTAGATGTTGGGCAAAGAGGCTGATCTTGCCCTGCGGCGTGATCTCATACAGTGCGCCAATAGCCTGGTTGATGACTCCATAGGTGGTCACCCAGAGGTTGCCAGAAGGGTCGAAAGCCAGCGCATCGCAGGTCACCAGCTGCGATGACTGGACGAAGACCGAGAGCTGCTGGGTACTCGGATCGTACTGGTAGATCGTGCCCGATTGATACGCGGCGATATAGGCGTCGCCGTTGCTGCCGAAGGCGATGGCGTCGGCGCCGGGCAGGGGCAGATCCAGCAGCAACTGGCCGCCGGTGGAGTACTCAAGCACCTGGGCCGATTTGCCGCTGGTTGGCCCGTAGTTGGCCACCCAGATGTGGTCCTGACTGTCCGTAGCCATCAGCGCGGGATTGTAGAGCCCGCTGACGAAGACAGTGACCTTGCCGCCGCCGGGCGGGACTTTGTAGATCGCCCCGTTGGGGGCGGGCGCGTATTCAGCGATGTAGAGGTTCCCTGCCTGATCGAAGGTGAGACCCGCCGGACCGCTCTGGCCGTTCGCCGGTATGTGCGTATACTCAGTAACTTGGTTGCTCTGGGTGATCCGGGCGATGGGGCCATTGGCAAAGTTGGACACATACAGGTTATCCTGCGGATCCAGCGCCAGACCATCGGGCACGCGCAAAAGATTCCGTCCCAGGAAGGTGAGCGTGCCATCGGGCGTGTTGGCAGACTGCCCTGGGACCGGCCGCAGGTTGGTTTCGATGCCCGCTGGCGCGGGCTGGCCGCGATCGAGGACCGCGCTGGAAAGAGTCATCGTCTGCGCCGTGGTAGCGACCCGGGCGATGGCTGGCGATAGCGGGGTAGCCACGAGGCAGGCGAACGCAAAGATCATGGCCAGGATGGTACGACAACTGTTTCGCATAGCGGACTGCTCCTCTCATCCACACCAGATTACAGCGACGATGGGGGGTATCTTGCCAGCGCGCGAGCGCAACCCTGCGCTGCCAATCCGCAGCTGGGCGTAATCTGCTCAGATCACGAAAGGCGTGCGGCCGTTCATCCTTACGCCTGAAGGCCACTGCCCTCAGGCTGCTTGAGATGGTAAGGGAAAAAGAGACGCTGCCGCTGTTCAGGGGCGCGCCGCCTCGTCCGACACGTGGCCTGGTGCGCTCCATCGCCATCATAAAACAGGGCAGGCTGCGCTGTCCATGGGCGGTTCTGGCCGGTCAGGGTAGGATAGGTGCCTGTGGTGGGGATCTGGACAGCGAGCCGAATGATGACACGCGGGGCTGGTGCCAGCTGGCGCTGGTGACCGATGCGCCGGGCAGCGCTTCAGTGGCCCGAATGGTTCCCCCATCCAGCTGATGCTGCGCCCAAATAGGCGATGAGGCACTCGATGCCCTCGCTTGCACCGGTCACTTCGCGCAGGCGCCGGCTGAGCATGCGCGTGATCTGGACCACGCCGTTCGCGCGGCCCGGTGGCCCGGCGATGTCGCGCACGGCGCCGTGGGCGCGTTCCAGCATCTCCGTACTGCATAGCCCGAAGCCTTCGACGTACCGGATCTCGTACCTTGCCGCCAGAGCGAGCGCCTCGGGCCGGGCAAGCACCACAGGGAGATCTGCGATGGTATGGCCCAGGCGCATGGCAAGCTGCTGCTCGGTGAGGACGCCATCAGCACGCGCCGCCGTAAAGACCGCTGCGAGCTGCTGCTGCGCGCCACGCTGCTCCACCTCGTCTACGGCCCGCGTCAGCAGCGCGGGCAGTCGCGCCAGATCACCGCGCGCGCGATAGGTCAGGCTCAGCAGGTTGGGTGCAGTTGCCGTAGCGCGCGCTTCGGCAGCGGATGTATCGGTCGCGACGCGGAGCGCGACCAGCGGGAGGCGAGCTGCGACCTCGGCGAGGCGGGCGACTCCCGTTGCAGATGCGGGCGCGAGCACGAGCGGCACGCGCTGAGCGCCCCGCGTGGCCACGAAGAGCGTCGGCAGGATCGCCTCATCCAGAACCAATGGCGCAGTTGCGCGGCGGAGTGTCCATTCGATATGCGCCTCAGCGCGGCGGATCGCCGCGTAGTCGGCCATGAGCGCGTCCTGGGCGCGCCAGCACGCCAGCAGATCCGCCGCGGCGAAGTCGGCGCTGACTTCAGCAGGTGCCAGCTCCTGCCCGCAATGCTCACCCAGACCAAGATAGCTGAGTGTCTCTGCGCTCAGATGGAAGCGCCACGGCTCGCCATGCGGCGCAGCCACAAGCGCTTCGCCCGCGCCTGCCGGCAGGCCGCAGGCGAGCAGGGATGTGAGCAGGCGGGCGATACGAGTGCCGTAGCGGGCCCAGCCATTGCGTACGTCCTGCTGGCCATAGAGCACCAGCTCGCGTCCTGCAAGCTCTGCGTGCACGCCGGCGACGGCGCACAGTGCGCCGATCGTCGCGGCATCGCGGGGCGCCTGGGTGAGCGTGATACGGACGATGGGCGCGTTGGCGAGCACGGCGGCGGTAACCTGATAGTTAAAGCGAGCAATCACATCATCGGCGGTGGGGGGCGGTCCGGTGCGGACGAGAAAGGCCTGTTCGGGGCTGTCGAGAGCGAGCAGCATCTCGATGTCTTCAGCCGCGATGCCGAGCGCGTTGCCGGCCTGACGCAGGAACAGGGCGCGCTCCGCACCGCCGGCGAAGCCGGGTAGCTCGATATTGGCACGACGGAAGAGCCAGAGACGGAGCTTACTGGGATTGGTGATACCCATGGTGTTCAGCGTCGTGACCTGGGCAACGGGAAGGACCTCGGCGAAGCTGCGGCAGCGATACCGGTAGGATGTGGCAAGGCAGGCGACGATACAGCGGGCAATCTTGTGGTCGCCAAAAAGCTGTACGATAGCCTCCTGGTCCAGCTCGCGCCGTGGTCGGTCGAGCATCGAGTCGAGATAGCGGATAGCCATCTCGATGCGGGGCGCCAGGCTCCGGTCGCGCAGGAAGTGCGGGTGGAGTGTGCGTCCATTGCCTGAGCGGCGTGTTGTTTTACGCAGGTCGGTAAGCTTGAGCATCGATTGCTGTCATTTCCAGGCCGGGCGTGCCGGCATCAGATAGATCGGGCGCTCATCCCGTGGCCCCCTTGCGCGCCGGACGGCGCCGGCGCGCGGCGTTGCGCTCGGTGGTGCGGCGTGAGATGAGTTCATAGAGCTGCGCTTCGGTCGCTTTGGGGCGGAGAACCCGCCCGAGCCGCTGGACGTACTCGCGCATCGAAGCGCTGCCGCTGGCGATGATCGCCACGTTAGCATCAGGAACGTCCACGCCTTCGTTCAGAACACGGCCGGTGACAAGCTTGGTAATCGCACCAGCGCGGAAGCCTTCGAGAATGGCGCGCCGCTCTGCTGCTGGCGTCCGGTAGGTGATGGCGGGCAGGATCAACTGGCGACTGATGCGCTCGACCATATCCACATATTCCGAGAAGATGATCACCTTGTCGCGGTGATGTTTGCGCAAGAGATCTTCGATGGCAGCAAGCTTGGCTTCAGCATTCAACGCCACGAGCCGGGCCTCGTGATGCGCCCGCAGGGCGCGGCGGGCGCTAGCATCGAAGCCGCTGCGGCGGATGAGCACGTCAAATATGCCCGGGCCGCTCCCAAGCTGCGCGCGGCTGGTTGCGAGGTACCAGCGCCACTCGGCCATGAGCGATTCATAGCGGAGTTCCTCCGCCGGGGTGAGATCGACAAAGACACGGTGCTCTTTATAGGCGGCGATATGCTGCTGGGCGGCGAGCTCCGCCGGGGCGCGCTGGTAGACGACGGGGCCAATGAGAGCTGTAAGTTCCTCGTGGCGTCCGTCGGCCCGCTCGAGGGTGGCGCTGAGACCCAGGCGCCAGGGGGTGCTGGTCTTCGCAACAATGGCGCGATAGCTCTGTGCCGGCAGGTGATGAACCTCGTCGACGACGAGGAGGCCGTAGCCTTCGAGCCGCCGACGCTTCATCGCCGCTGAGTCGTAGGTGATGACGGTGATCGGACCGCTCGTGCGGGCGCCGCCGCCGATCATGCCCACCAGACTGTCCGCCATCTGGAGATGGGTGGCGATCCCGGCCCGCCATTGGCGCAGGAGCTCGATGGTCGGCACGACGATGAGCGCGCGGACACCCAGGCGCGCGATGGCGTCGTAGGCGACGATGGTCTTACCCGCTCCGGTGGGGAGCACGACGATGCCGCGTCCCCCGGCGCCGAGCCAGGCATCGACGGCGTCACGCTGGTAGGTGTACGGCGTCAGGTCGAGGCGTGGAGTGGCGGGCAGGCAATAGGGCGCGCGCGTCACCAACGGTGGGAGCGGCGCTGATCCTGCTGAAGGTTCGCCAGCGGCGAGCCATGGCTCGATCTCATCATCGTCCTCGTCCAGCGCGGCGAAGAGATCATCGCTGAGTGCGGTGTCGTCTTCATTTGTCTCGGATAGTCGCAACCTGTCATCAGCCATCGGTGCGCTCCAGTCCAGCCACGAAGAACCTTCTTTCTCTGCGTGCCTCCGCGCTCGCTGTCATGCGATCAGCCGGCACCGCTGGCCGGACTTGCAGAATGGCGCGGGTGCCTTCCTCTAGCCTTCAGCGAGATAGTTGCGTTCGGGCGCTGCCAGTTCTTCCGATCTCCCCATGTCGAACATCCATTCTATTGCCGGCGCGTGGAGGTGGAAAAGCGGACCACGTCCCGAGGCGAGCAGCTTTCGCGCCCGGCCCGGGTGGCGACCCATGAGCGGGGGCCCGTGCTTGTCGGGCACGAACACCCGCTGCTGGCGCAGCGGTGAGGCGGCAAGGCCCTGATCCCTCCGGTCGCCCGGGACTCGAAAGGTGAGGCCCTGTCTCACCTCCCTGGTGGGTGACCTGGTCTGGTCAACTGGCGCTTGCAACGCGTGTTTCGTCCGCTACAAGCCCTACCCTGAAGGGTGGGGTAATTGACGATAATTGTTGCACTGATGTAGCGCGAAGCACGGGCTCTGCAGGGCTTTTACCGGGCTGAGTTAGCAGCATTATGTGACCAGGGCTAAATGCCCCGGCAGGCATCAGACCACATCAGCCGGTGTAATCGGCTGCGCCGGTGGTTCCGCCTTTCTGCTCGCTGCCACTGGCAGGGGAGTGGCTCGTGCCAGCCATCCGTTCCGACGCGATGCGAGCCTGGTATGATCGGTTGCCATGCCAGCCCTTGCCGGCGAATCTTCCCGTCTGCCGGCTGCTCGAGGCGGGTGCCAGCCCTTGCCGGCCAGATGCGTCGCCCGCTGCGTGCCGGGCGATAGCTGCGGCTTCAGAAATTGGTCTGGATGGGAGGCAGGGGAGGTCAGAGATGTGATAGGATGGCGGCAAACGGGGGAGCGAGCATCAGGCTTGAACCCCCTGACGCAAGCCAGCGGCTTGCCGTTAGCCAGGGCTCAGCACCGCGTCGGATGGCATGACCGCCGTCCGGGAGGGTTGCCCTTACTGCGGGACTCAACAACGCTTGCTCTTGACGTCCCTGACGGTGCATATCCTGCTGGCAGCGGCCCGCCGTGTGGTTCTGACGCCGATGTGGCCTTTTACCCCGGATACGAGATGTTTCTGGAGCCCGCAACAGAGCAGGTGGTAGTTGTATGAACCGAACTGACCGTCTCCTCGCCATCATTCTGGAACTACAACGGCATCGCTGGCGCCGCGCCAGGGACCTTGCTGCCACCTTTGAGACGAGCAATCGGACCATTTATCGCGATATTCAGGCACTCGGTGAGGCTGGCGTACCCATCGTCGCTCTACCGGGGCGCGGCTACGCGCTGATGGAGGGTTACTTCCTCCCTCCCCTCAGCTTCAGCATCGACGAGGCGACGATGTTGCTCCTGGGCAGCGACTTTATGGCTCAGAACTTCGACGCGCAATACCGCGCTGCTGCGCAACTGGCCAGCCGCAAGATCGAAGACGTGCTGCCGGAGAAGCTGCGCAAGGAGGTGCATGCGCTTCGGGAACGCATCCGCTTTATCGCCACGGGGCCAGGGGTCCGGCCCGATATCGCTGCCAGACTTCAGGGTCTGCGGCAGGCGATCATTGCCTGCTGCACCGTGCGTTTCCGCTACTACACGCGCCACACCGCTGATGAGGCGGGCACACCGACCACGCGCGAAGCCGATCCCTATAGCCTTACGTATATTGGTGGTGCATGGTATCTCCTGGCCTACTGCCATCTGCGCCGGGGCGTGCGCACCTTCCGACTTGACCGCATGGACGATCTGACGCTCCTGGATAGATCATTCACCCGCCCTGCCAGCCTCGCGCTGCACCAGCGTGACCTTCACGAGGCCGGGACGCTCGTGGTGCGCGTCCTGTTTGATCCTGAAGTCACCCGCTGGGTGCGCGAATCCCCCTCGTTTTATACGGTCGCCGAAGAAGAAACGACCGACGGCCTGCTGGTGACGCTGCATGTGCGCCAGGAGAGCGAGATCCAGCAATGGCTCCTCAGCTGGGGACGGCATGTGCGCGTGCTGGAGCCTGCCTCCCTGCGGGATCTGATCGCCGCAGAGGCTGCAGCAATACTGGCGTATTATCAGTAGTCGTGATCGCTCCTGACATACTGTTGTCACACGCATCTCGTACATTTTCTTCTGTGCAGTGGCGATGGATGCCACGAAGACGAACCAGGTGCTAGAAGAAGGAGGAAAAAGATGCTCCAGAGTCTGAATTTTGTGCTGGTCCATGTTCCCAATCTCATGGAAGCGCGCCGCTTCTATACCGGGACGCTGGGTCTGGTCATCGAAGCTGAACAGCCGGGTTTCGTCCAGTTCAAGCGGCCTGATGGCAGTGGGGCAACGTTCGCTTTGTTAGAGGACGCCACCGCCAGTCCCTTCCAGCATGTGGAGCTCTGGTGGGCCGTCGAAGATGTTGACGCCACACACGCCGCATTAGTTGCCCGGGGCGTCGCGATCACCGATCCGCCCACCGATATGCCGTTTGGCCGTACCCTGGGGATCAACGATCCAGCGGGCAATACGCTGCATCTATGGCGGCCACGGTAGCCTTCTTTTCCTGACAGGCAAGCTTGCTTGAGCACCTGAGTTTCCAGGCGCCCGGGCAAGCTTGATTTGAGAGATGAAATGGCTTCGATATCTATGGCAGCGGCCATCCGAACGAAGCGGTAGATACCGGGAGAGCTCGCGCGTCCGGTTCTGGAGTGGGGGCAAGGGCAGTCATAAACCCGTGGCTGTAGCCAGTGGCCAGGGGCATCCGGCATCAATTTTGCTGCTACCTCGCCTCCCGTAACCAGATGCGGAGCAGAGCTGTATACTATACCGGTGGGTGCAGCCAATGGCAATGGTGGCATGTGCTGAGCCCGGGTGAAAGAGCAGATCTGTGGAGAAGGGGATGAGTCAGATCAAGGGTCCGACGCTCATCGTTGCGGCCACTGGCGCGGTGCGGCTGCACACGCTGGCCTCATGGTGGCGTCGTTTCACGGTCGATCATGCACTCACAGCGCTGGTTGGTGCGGTTGCACTGGGATTTGATCTGCATGGGTTGGGGACAGCCAGTCTCAGTGTGGATGAGGCATGGTCGGTCGGCCTGGCCAGCCATAACCTGCGTATCCTATGGCAATACATTTGGGGACAGGACGCCCATATGGCCCTCTATTATCTCTTGTTGCATGGCTGGCTCCACATACTCGCTTTCCTGGGAATTCCTCCGGTCGAGTTTATGGTCCGGCTCCCCTCAGCGATTTGCGCCGCACTCAGCTCGGTCATGGTGTTTCTCCTGGGCCAGCGCTTCTGGAGAAGAACCGCAGGATTGGTAGCGTCGTTGCTCTATCTGCTGAATATCCTGCAGCTCTTTCACGCTCAAAACGCCCGTTCTTACAGCCTTGAGGCACTATGTGTCTGTGCCTCCTGGTATGCGCTCTTCGCCGCTCTTCATGCAGCGAACGGCCGGTTCTCCCGGTGGGCCTGTTATGTGGGAGTGACAGCTCTAGCGATCTATGCGCAAATCTTTGCCGTGCTCATCGTGGTTGCCCAGGTAGTCGCCTGTGCCGGCCTCCTGATCCTGCCAAACCCCTGGCGCACGCGAGTGCAGGATGCACAGCGATCGCTGGCTGTGAGTCTGGCCCTTATCGGCATCCTGGTTGCGCCACTGGGATTGGATGCGCTGATCCACGGTGGCGGGAACAAATGGGTGCCTGCCGCGAGTATACAAAGTATCATTAATTTTTTTATCTACCTGTGTGATGAGCGTGTCAGTTATCTCTATTTGATTGCTAGCATTGCCCTTCTTGCGCTCCTCATAGCCGCGCGCTCGTGGATACGATGGGTCTCACGCTGGTTAGCTCATTCGCTGGATCGTGACCAGGCCGGCATGCTGTCCCTTGCTGTATCACGGCAACTCCCACCGGCGACGTTCGGGCTCATCTGCTGGCTGGTTGTGCCGATGCTGCTGAGTTATGTCATGACGCAGCCAGCTCTGAACCTGCATCTCTTCTGGGACCGCTATCTTATTGGCGTCGTGCCACCATTCTATCTGCTTGTGGGCACGAGCGTTGGCGCCTTTCGCTGGCGCCTGGTGCGCCTTGTCCTGGCCCTGCTGCTGATCGGCTTCGCCCTCGTCCAGCTTCCTCCCCGTTATTATGCCATGCAACCTGACGACTTTCGTTCTGTGGCTGCATGGCTGGAAACGCATTACGTGTCGGGAGACGGGGTAGCCTGCTATATCGGCACACTCTGCGCAGTGCCGATGGATTACTATCTGCACCTAGATCCTGGCCCGGCCCATCTGGATGCGGATTCGCCAGGCAATTTCTTGTGGGATGGTCATAAAGTTGTCTCTAGCTCTGTGCCATCTCTGGCGGCCTATAGCACCCGGCACCGCCATATCTTTGTGATTCTGGTGCTGGATCATCGCTCTCCCGCACGGCAGGCAGAAGAGCAGGCTGTGCAGCAGTGGCTGGACGGCCATTGCACACATCAGGCGGCGTTCCGGGCCGGATCGGTGCTGGTTCGCTGGTGCGCAACCGGTATCAGCTTGCCTCATTACCATCGTAGCTAGGTTGCCGGAGACTAGCAAGCGGGGCGATTGGTCGCGCTGCCCGAGGCAGGAGGCGAAACGCGTGGCAGTTGGCACAACTGAGCCAGCCCAATGCTCACATGCCCTTCTTTGCGCCACCAATGTTTTCTCTCTACCTGGTGCGAAGGCACGTCATAATTACCTCCAGACAAAGCACATTCTTCCCTGCGTTTGTAGACATGATAGATATCATAAAGAAGTGGCTCACAGCCTTCCGGCAAAGGACCGTCCGCGTCCTTTACCGGCAGTGTACCCCTTTTCGAGGCACCCGACCCGGCACACGTCAATGGCTTCTGGCTTCGGTGTCACGTTCGAGCCAGGTGCTTGGACCGTCTGGACGGCGCGGTCGGCCTCCTCAGTGTGCTCGCCGCCAGGCAGATGGGTGCGGAGCAGATTATTCGAAACGCCAGCAGCTTGCTCGCGAGTTCGGCGCGACCGATATCGTCACTGAGCGCGGGGAGGCGGGTGTGGCCCGGATCAAGAAGTTGACCAACGGGCTCGGCGCCGATGCAGTGCTGGAGTGCGTCGGTACCCAAGAGTCAATGCTGCAGGCGATCCAATCCACCCGCCTGGGCGGGTATATGAGCTATGTCGGCGTCCCACACGGGGCCGAGTTGAACGGTGCGGGACTGTTCTTCGCTCTCGTCCACCTCCACGGCGGTCCCGCCCCGGTGCGCCACTACCTGCCCGAGCTGATCGACCTGATGTGGCAGGATAAGATCAACCCTGGCAGAGTCTTCGATCTGCAGCTGCCTTTGGCACAGGTCGCCGAGGGCTACCGTGCGATGGACGAGCGGCACGCCATCAAGGTGCTGCTCTGGCCTTGACCAGTGTACTCCATGCGAGTATGCTGGGAGCATGAAACAAACCGTGCTTATCAAGCTGGCTCCGACGTCAGCACAGCACGCTTCGCTCCTGTGGACGCTGAGACGTTCAACGCCGCCTGCAACGCGATTGCGGACGTGGCGTTCGCGCATCGCTTGGCGAACAAGATCGAATTACAGAAACTGGTGTACTATGACATTTGCCAGCAGTTTGGTCTGTCCGCACAGATGGCGATAGGCGCGATTACCAGGGTGGCCGAAGTGTACAAGCGCGGTAATTGGGGTTGACAGCACCCTCGCCTTGTCAGTACACTTCGTACCGAAGAGGCTGATCATGTGTGAAGAAGGCGCAGGCTGATGGCTGCTATTGAGGATCTCTCTATTGTATTGGCCGGATGCTGGTGCAGCAGGGAGTTACAGCGCCAGGCTATCAGCAACTGGCGGATGCTCTGGAACAGATCGGCAGGTTGAGCGAGGTGATGCCGTCGTGATGGTGAGGAGTCCCACAGAGCCGTTGAGGAGAAGGAGGAAGGTAAGCATCATCTCCCATATCACCGGTTGCTCTACTTTCTACCAGCGATCATTCCTGCTTGCTGGGGGAAGGTGGGCACGATCCGCTTCCTGCCTCTGGCTCATCGCTTTACTGGCGCTGCCGGCGCTTGCTACTGGCTGTGCCGCATCTGGCAGCTCATCACTGGCTGGCCTGCCACAGACCACCCCATCCCGCCCGGTGTCAACCTATGGCCCCAGTGCTCAGCAACTCGCGGCCACCTTCCTCAGTGATATCCAGCATCGGCAATACCAGGCTGCCTACCAGCTCTGTGGTGCGCTCTACACACGCAACGTCACCGCCGTCCAGTTCGCCGCCCAGTGGCGCCAACGCGATGCCAGTGCTGGCCCGATCGTCCACTTCACCGTTGGGCGCGTTGTCGAAGACCAGCTTACCGCGGCAGTCATTGTCTTTGTGCAGCGTGCCCGTGAGCCCTCACCGCCGCCGTCCGGTGCTATCTTTATGACCCAGGGCCCTACAGCCTGGCAGATCATTCGTTTCACCGGTATCTAAGTGGTAATCCGGTTGCTAACTGCGGTGCGATTCCTTTCCCCGGGCCTCCTTCTCTGGGGAAGATGGTGCTGTCATGCGCTGCACGCGTTCCACCTGCTCGGCCGTCAGGCGATGGAGCTTTGCCAGTTGCTCCTCAATATCGGCAAGCATCCGGTAGTAATCGCGCATCGCCTTGAACATTGTCCCGGCCTCATCCGTGAACCAGCGGATCGTCTGCTGCATCTCCTTGGCTGCCGTCTGCATCGTCTCCATCTGCTGCAGAAATGGGCGCATCATCTGCTCGACCTGCTGGCGCGTGTGCTCGCTGGAAGTCTGAAACAACTCCAGCTGCTGGCGGAAGAAGCTTTCCCATGCCTTTTGCATCTCCGCAGAACTCTTGAATGCCTCGGTGGGGCTCACGAGCTTCATCCATGTCTCCATTTGCTCGCGAAACAACCGCATCATCTCTTCAGTTATCATCAGCCAATCCTCCTTGCCTGAGCGCTAGATAGGAGACCCGGCTACCCTGTAGTCATATCATCTGGCACACTTTTATGCAATAACATCCGGTCAACTACCTGGGATCTGGCTATCATTCAGGCCAGAGCGTCAGCTTCGCCGCACACAGACCACGCAGCGGGTGGCGCGCCGATCGGTCTCCACCAGCAGCAGCTCGCGGGTCTCGTCGAACATCCAGTCGCCGCCGCGCACCGCCACCTGAAAGCCGTCAGGGTAGTGCCGCGACGCCGGCAGAAAGATCTCCGTGGGCCCGGTTACGCCTGGCATTGGCCGATAGGCCATAAGGAAGTCCCGTGTCGGCGCGTGATAATAGACCGTGTGGAGCGTGCCTGCGGTTGCCCGTGGATAAGGCCGGATAATCACCGCTACTGGCGGACGCTCGCTCCCATCCGGCGCAACAATGCTCGCATCTTCCCGATTCCAGTCGACATGGCAGGGTGTGTAATTCCAGGCAAACCAGTTCACCAAATAGCGGTCGAACTGGGCCAGTTGTGCCGCATAGAATGCACGGGGATTGTCCGGGTGATTGAGGGCACCGAACTCGCCGATCGTCAGACTGGCTCCCAGCCGTGCCGCTGTGTGAGACATTACATTCAAACTGCGGATCAGATTCCGCAGGTCGCCATTGAAGTGGCGCGTGGTGCTGACTGTCTGGTCATAGAAGTGCGGGGCGTAGACCAGATTTGGCATGTTGAGCGGTCGCCTGGTGAGCAACGAAGGGAACGAGAAAGCGGCGATAGGGCCCGGCTCAATGAAGAGCAACCGATGTGGATCCTCAGCACGAATGGCCTGCCCCATCTGGCGATAGAACGGTGGCAGAATGTCGCGGTCGAGCCGACCGGTAAACACGTCGCGCACCGGTGCCATCGGCTCATTCATGATATCATATCCCAGCACTCCTGGCAGCCGCGCACAGCGCCGCGCCACATGTGCCAGCAGTGCGGCATAGCTGTCACGGATCCCATCGGTATTTGACCAGAAGCGCATGAAGGCTTCCTTCACGCTGTGGCTATCGAAGTAGTTGAAGAACCAGTTGATATTGCGATGAAGTGGTGGCCAGCGCCGTAGCGGCAGCGCCCATGCCGGTGCGCCGTCGCCGTGAAAAGCCCGGGCGAAGAGATCCTGGTGAAAGTCAACCACCGTGAAGATGCCCTCTGCCCAGGCTGCCTCAATCAGCCTGACGATCGCATCCAGATAGGTCTCGTTATAGCGTCCACGCTCTGGCTCCAGCGCTTCCCACACGACCAGCAACCGGATGGCGTTCAATCCCCATGCTGCCAGCCGCCGAAAATGGCCTGGATCCGTCAGCGGGAGGTGCGGCGGCACCTTCGCAGCTGCCGAGACGTTGACTCCATGCAACAACAGGGTGCGTCCCTGTCCATCCTTGATCCAGCGCCCATCCACATGGATCCGTGTCGGGTCAGCCGGAACTCCCGGCTCCCATGCCTCTGCCGGCCGGTCCAGAAATCCACAGGTATCGTGTACCCGGTAAGGAGGTGCTAATCGCATAATTAGGTCAAGTGGATGCACTGTTCTCCTCTCTGTGTCCTCTCCAGTGCAGTATGGCACGTCTTCAGATACCGCGTTGCGCCGACAGTCCGGAGGCACGGCATCCCTGCCGGCCAGCGCGCCAGCATCTCATCTTATAATCAATGATATTGAACCACAGCAAGAGCGTCGTGCCGCGCGCGTATCCATAGAACCTTTGCAGTGCGGGGATTGTCGCCTGCAGGCGACAATCCCCGCACTGCATCCCCCCTTTTAGATATGTGCTTATGGTATAATGCCCCCCGATGGGGACGTATCGCAAGAATACAGGGGCTGTCTTCTCTTTGCAATATCACCTCGTGTGGTGTCTGAAATACCGCCGCCCAGTCCTTGTCAGTTCGATTGCCGACCGTTTGAAGGCGCGGTTGGTCGAGAAAGCCGAGGCCGATGGCCTGGCGATTCAGGCGCTGGAAATCATGCCTGACCACGTGCATCTGTTCCTGGAAAGAGACCCGATGTGGGCACCGGCAGGAATTGCCGCCCGCCTGAAGGGGTACACCTCGCACATCCGTTGGAACGAGTTCCCACACCTGCGCTCCCGATTGCCCACTCTCTGGTCGAGGAGCTACTCCATCGGCACCATCGGGCATGTCTCCGAAGAAACTGTCCATTGACGGGCAGAAGGAGCGATAGCAAGTGGACCGAACCGTTCGCTTGCTAATTCGTCCGACGGCTGAACAGGCGGCCGCGCTGGCGGAAGCACGCGAGCAGTTCACCGCCGTCTTCAATATCGTCTGCACCTACGGCTGGCAGTGCCGCGAGCAGAACGGCGTCCGTCTCCACCACGCGACCTGCCACCCGCTCAAAGCCACGTACCCTGATCTGGTCTCTGACTTGCACGTCCAGGCCCGCGTCAAAGCGGCGTTGACCCGACTGCGACAGGGGAGGATGGTGCGCTGTCCGTGCAGTAAACGCTGTCCCGCCCGGCTCAATTACCATACTCTGACAATCAAGTGGACCGGACAGATCGCCTTCTCCGTTTCGGCCTCCGCGCGGAAGTACAGCGGGTACCGCGTCTGCACCGCCGACCTCATCCAGCGCGGTGACAGGTTCTGGCTGCACGTCGTCGTGAACGTACCCACCCGCAGTCGCTCCCTCCGGCCAGGTTATTGGCGTGGATCCCGGTCTGGTCCGTCCGTCCGGCCGTCAGGTCGCACAACCAGTTCTTCGGGCAGCGCCGCTGGCGTGAGCTCGAAGCACGGTGCTTCCGATTCCGTCGCGCCTTGCAAGCCAAAGGCACCCGGTCGGCCCATCGGCATCTCCGGCGGCTGAAGGGCAAACAGCTTTGGCTTCAGCGCGACCTGGACCATCAGATCAGTCGGCAGATCGTCAACTCCGTCGTGCCCGGCAGCGTCATCGTCGTCGAGAACCTCACGAATATTCGCGCACGGGTCAGGCAGCGCAAAGGCAAACAGAACCGCCGTATCCACGGCTGGAGCTTTGCCCAACTGCGCTCCTTCCTCAGCTACAAAGCTGAAGAAAAGGGCTGCACGGTCGTCGGCGTTGACCCCCGACACACCAGCCGGACCTGTCCCCGTTGCGGTTGCGTTCGTCGCCACAATCGTCGCTCCCAATCCACGTTGCGCTGCCGGGACTGCGGTTTCCAATTGAACGCCGACCTCGTTGGGACCAGAAACATCGCTGCGAAGTACCTGGCCAGCATGGGTACATCCGATGCTGGTGGGCCGCCCATCAACCGGCCTATCGTGTCGCATCAGGGCTCTCCTGTTGCAGACGCAAGCCGTCTGCTAAAGCAGACAGTAGTTGACTGGAAGATAGATCCGGTAAGTCCACATTGTATAATAGTGGAGCCCTGTGATAGCAAAACCATGACCAGAGATAATAGCAGCAGGGTCAGTCGGAATCATGCGGCAAGGTGCAGAACACCAGTGCCTACCTATGCCAGGAGGAATAAGAAGAGACATGCATGCGCTTCTCCTCTCTATCGCTACTTTTTTCTCGACGGCACTGGGGGGGCTCTTTGCACTCCGCCATCGCGACCGTTTGCACCTGATCATGGGTTTTACCGCCGGTGTACTGGTTGGTTTCGTCGCTTTTGATCTGCTCCCTGAGATCTTTCACCTGGTCAGTGAGCAGCAGGGCAACGCCATCGTTCCGATGGTTGCCCTGGTGGCTGGCTTCTTGCTCTTCCATATGGCTGAGAAGTTGACCCTCATCCACCACGCCCACGAAGAAGACTATGCCGTGCACAGGCATCCCGGCGTGGGTGTGCTCTCAGCCCTGGCGCTCTCCGGCCATAGCTTTCTCGATGGCGTAGGAATTGGCGCCGGCTTTCAGATCAGCGCAGCAGTTGGAGCCATCGTGGGCCTGGCTGTTATTGCCCACGATTTCTCTGATGGGTTAAATACCGTCACGCTGATGCTCGTGAACAGGAATACCCGCGGCCGTGCACTGGCACTACTCCTGCTCGATGCACTGGCACCCGTGCTGGGAGCTGCCTCGACACTCCTGTTCACCATTCCGCGCAGCGGGCTGCCATTCTATCTGGGTTTCTTCACTGGCTTCCTGCTCTATATCGGCGCCAGCGATATTCTGCCGGAGGCACATCGGGAGAAGAGCACGATCGCCACGATTGCCCTGACGCTGGTGGGTGCAGCTTTCGCCTTTGCGGTCACGCGTTTTGTCTGAAGAGGGAGATCTTTTTTATGCGGCTTGTCACATTTGCTGCGGACCAGGGTGCCCGTCTGGGCGCCCTGGTCAACGACCACATCATCGATCTTGCCCATCTTGCTGAAGTAGCCGGCAGCGAGCCACTACCGGCTGATATGCTGGCATTTATTGACCAGAGCCCGGAGAGTCTGGCTCGTGCCCGATCGCTATTGCAGCGTACCACGCCTGAGCTGCTCAGGCAACCCGGCATCGGGCATATGCCGGCCCAGGTGCGTCTGCTGGCTCCCATACCCCGGCCGCGCAAGAACATTGTCTGCCTGGGGCTGAACTACTCTGAACATGCCGCCGAATCAGCACGTGCGCGTGGCCGCGATCGATCCCCGACTGCCAGAGTATCCCATCTTTTTCACCAAAGCGCCAACATCGGTGAATCACCCGGACGGCAACATTCCTTTTGATCCCGCCGTTACCGAGCAACTGGACTGGGAGGTCGAGCTGGGCGTGGTCATTGGGCGGGCCGGCAAGGATATCTCGGCAGACTGTGCCCTGGACTACGTTTTTGGCTACACCATCATCAACGACATCTCCGCGCGCGATATCCAGGCGCGCCATGTACAGTGGTTCAAAGGCAAGAGCCTGGATGGTGCCTGCCCCATGGGGCCCTGTATCGTCACTGCCGATGAGATTCCCGACCCCCAGACGCTTGCGCTCCGGCTTACTGTGAACGGCATCCTTAAGCAAGAGGCCAGTACTGCTGTCATGATCTTTCCGGTCGCCCAGATTATCGCGATTCTCTCCCAGGGCATGACCATCGAGCCCGGCGACCTCATCGCCACGGGCACGCCGAGCGGCGTTGGTATGGCCCGTACGCCGCCCGAGTATCTGCGCCCCGGTGACATTGTCGAGGCCACTATTGAGGGCATTGGTACGCTGCGTAACCGTGTGGCGAGCCTTTAACAGTGTCTCACACTTTGGCGAGCGGCCGCCAGTTAAAATGCGCCGTGGCACCGGCGAATGGCTGGTACGGCTGCTGATTCAGCGCTACAGAGAACTGCTTGCTATGCTCAGGATGATTGCGGGCGGGCAAAAAGCTCTGTTCTTGCTGCCTGGCACTGTGATCGTGTAGCTATGAAGCCGTTGAGCGAAAGATCTCTTGATCGCTGCTAGCGGCCATGCAGCTTCTCTGGTCCATATGTGCACATAGGAGTCTGGCAGAAAGTCTGCCTGTTAAGGTAGGCTTTTGCTCGCTCCGCCTGTACATCCGTGGCTGCATAAAGTCTCATCGCCTGCCGGTCCCTTCGTAATACCTTTGTGCTCTCCGTGGTTTAACGCCTGCCTTTTCGGATGACTGGCACTTCCCCATCGGTGGGAGTACAATGGTCATGATACCCTTGAACATCTGGCGAAAGGAAGTCGTACCATAGTATGGCTCAACCGCAAGTGGCACCGTATGGTTCGTGGAAATCACCCATCACGGCTGATCTCATCGTCTCCGGAACTATCGAGCTGGGAAGTATTGCCCTCGCCGGTATAGATACCTGCTGGCTCGAGATGCGCCCGGCGGAGGGCGGGCGCAACGTTATTGTGCGCCGCACGGCAGATGGTCGCATCGCCGACGTGACGCCGCCATCCTTCAATGTGCGTAGTCGTGTCCATGAGTACGGTGGTGGTGCCTATCTCGTGAGCGACGACGGCACGATCTATTTTGTAAACTTCGCCGATCAACGGCTCTATCGTCAGGATCCGGGCGCGGCGCCGCAACCACTGACGCCAGCGGCGGCTCTGCGCTATGCCGATGGTGTGATTGATCGGCAGCGGGGGCGCATGATCTGGGTGCGTGAGGATCACACGGTGGCCGGGCGCGAGGCGGTCAACGCCTTGGTGAGCCTCCCACTCACGCCTGGCGATGGCGGTCACGTCCTGGTCTGCGGTAACGATTTTTACTCCTCACCACGTCTGAGCCCGGATGGATCACGTCTGGCCTGGCTCACCTGGAATCATCCCAATATGCCATGGGATGGCACAGAACTCTGGGTTGGCGAGATCATGGCGGACGGCTCGCTCGGACGGAGTGTGTGGCTGGTGGAGGGAGTGAATCAATTTTTCAGCCGGAGTGGTCACCTGACGGCGTCCTGTACTTCGTCTCGGACCGTACCGGCTGGTGGAATCTCTACCGCTGGCACAATGGGAGCATTGAGCCCCTCTATGAGATGGAGGCTGAGTTCGGGGTGCCGCAGTGGGTCTTTGGCATGTCTACCTATGCGTTCGCGTCGGCCCGGCACCTCATCTGCGCGTATACCCGGGAAGGGAGCTGGCGCCTGGCCCGGCTGGATACGCTGACCCGCCAGCTTGAACCGATCGCTACTCCCTATTCCGCTATATCCGGTCTGCGTGCGACGGCGGAGCGTGCTGTCTTCGTTGCCGGATCACCGGTGGAGTTTCCAGCTCTGGTTCAGCTCGATCTGGCCACCGCGCAATTGACCGTGCTGCGCCGCTCGAGCACGATCGCCGTCGATCCTGGCTACCTCGCGGTCCCGCAGCCGATCACGTTCCCCACTGAGCATGGACTTATGGCACATGCCTTCTTCTATCCGCCACGGAACCGCGATTATGTCGCGCCGCCCGGCGAGCGCCCACCCCTGCTGGTCCGCTGTCACGGCGGCCCTACCGCCGCGGCTGCCAGCGTACTCAACCTGGGCATTCAATACTGGACCAGTCGTGGGATCGCCGTGCTGGTGGTGAATTATGGCGGCAGCACGGGCTATGGCCGGGCCTATCGCGAGCGGCTCAACGGCCAGTGGGGCGTTGTGGACGTGGATGATTGCGTCAATGGTGCCCGCTATCTGGCAGAGCGTGGTGTGGTTGATGGCAATCGGCTGGCGATCACCGGCGGCAGCGCCGGTGGCTATACCACCCTCTGCGCACTCACCTTCCGTGACGTCTTTAAGGCAGGCGCCAGCTACTATGGTATCAGCGACCTGGAGGTCTTTGTGCGGGACACACACAAATTTGAGTCGCACTATCTCGACCGGCTGATCGGTCCATATCCTGAACGGCGTGACCTCTATCATGATCGCTCGGCGATCCATTTCAGCGATCGCCTCTCCTGTCCGGTCATTTTCTTCCAGGGGCTGGAGGATAAGATTGTCCCGCCAAATCAGGCGGAGTTGATGGTGCAGGCGCTCCGTGCCAGGGGGGTGCCCGTTGCTTATCTTGCCTTTCCTGGCGAGCAGCATGGCTTCCGGCACGCCGAAAATATCAAGCGCGCCCTTGAAGCCGAGCTGTATTTCTACTCGCGGGTCTTCGGCTTTCAACTCGCCGACCCTGTCGAGCCGATCCATATCGACAATTTGGAAAGATGATCATTGCTATGCATGAAGGAACAAAGGATGGATAATATGCCAGCAGATGTTGTCGCCCAGCTGCGCCAGTCACGCCAGCGGCTGGATGCCGAGATAGAGCAGTTTTCTGATGAAGAGCTCCTGCGCAAGGGTAGCGCGTGGGGTGAGTGGAACACAGAGGTGGTGTCTCTCCTGGGCGAGTGGTCCATTAAAGATCTCATGGCGCATATTGCTGCCTGGGATGAGTGGCTCAAACGCGCTGTGGATGCCCGGATCCGCACCGGAACCCTTCCACCGGAGATGCGCACTGAAGCGAGTGATCCGGACACTTTCAATGCACGCGCCGCCGAGCGCTGGCGGGGTCTGGACGCTCCTGCTGCGCGCGCCGCCTTCCACGCAGCGTTCGCTGATCTGTTGCATTATCTGGAGTCGCTCAACCCGGCCGATCTCTATCGTCCTGTTCCGCGGCCTGATGGCCGTACAACGAGCCCTGCCAGCAGTGTTTCGGCGATCTGCGCGCACAACGACGAACACTGTGCTCAGCTCGGCCAGGTGCTGGCCATGATCCGTCAGAGCTAGCTTTGTATGTAAAAGAATGGGGTGCGCTACGCTTCTGGTATGGTCTGGCGCTGCATATGCTCCAGCGCGATAGCCACGCTGCTGGCAACTCCTTCGGCCATCATGATGCCGGCGGGCTTGCAACCGTCACCGACCAGATAGAGTCCCGCGAGCGCCGGCGGCTGGCGCAGGTCCTGCCCCTGGATCGCGCGGTTTACTGGCCAGGAGCCGGTAAACTGGCCGGCGTGCAGGATAGTACAGTGGCGCTCGAAGCGCTCGCCAAACAGGAAGTGGAGATCGGCCAGCGCCAGCTCGCGCTCGCGTCGGGCATCGCCAGCGCTGATCTGATACGTGATGATAAGATGCTTCCCCGCTGGCGCCAGCGAGGGATCGGCATTGGATACCTGCACTAGTCCGGCGATACGTCTCGTATCCAGACAGAAGAGGATGCCCCGGTGGCTGAGCAGCGGAACGTCGCTCAGCACATGCAGCTTGAAGCCGCGCGCCTCACGGTTTGTGCTGCCCAGCTGTGGGTAGGGCGAGAGGCTCTCGTGGGGTGGGTGAAGAAAAGGAGGATAAATTTCGCTGGCAGCCAGCAGTGCCGCGGTGGCCTGGGGCCCGCAGTCGGTGATAACACGTCGGGCCGTCACGGTGGCGGTCTGACCGGTGCGTCGGTCGACAAAGCGTACCCCGGTCACTCGCCTGCCAGTGGTCAGCAAAGCCTGTGCCTCCGCCTGCGTCTGCAATTCGCCGCCACCCGCAGCAATCAGGTCCACCAGCGCCGTTGTAACCCCCAGGCAGCCGCCACGAGGAATACCGGGCATGCCAAAATCAAAGATCGCCTGAATGACTGCGCGGCCCTCTTCATAGCTGAGGTCCTCCAACGTGATGCTCAGCGCGAACTCGGCAAAGCGCTCGTACAGGAGATAGAGGCGTGGCGAGACACGTGGCCGCAGCCAGGTCCCAAAGCTCTGTGGGCGGCGCAATTGCGGGGTGATCCAGGAGCGCAACAGCACAGTAAACGCCTGGATGCGCTCGCCCGGCGTGAGGAGGTGCAGCATATCGCGGGCATGGCGACAGACGAATTCATGACCATCCAGATGGAAGGCCGCGAAGATGTCTGACGGTATCAGATCGGGAGCAATGCCCAGTTCGCCGAGCATCTGTGCCAGTGGTCCTCGGGCTCCGTGGGGAAAGAGGTGCAGGGCACCGGTCGAGAGCTGCGCTCCCTGATACATGACGCCGGTGAAGCGCCCACCGGGAAGGGCACGGCGCTCCAGCACCAGCACGCGTTCCCCGCGTCGGATCAACTGGGCGGCCATGAGCAGGCCGCCCAGACCACCGCCCACAATCACGGCATCATAATCGTTCATCGGGTTATCCAGTAAGTGGTTGTCAACTATGGGAGGATGTATGACACCTGACGGCGTGCGGCTGAGGCCCCTTTGTCTTTAGGCATGAGGCTTCAGCCGCGTTTTCTGCTAATGAATGCGGCCCGTTTCAACGGTGTGCTGGTGCAGATCGATGACACTGAAGAAGCCTTCGGCCAGGCTCCCTGGCATTACCACCAGGGAGACACCAATCATCTCGCGTTTGGGCTCCTTGCCGCTTGTCAGCACCAGGCGCGGGCTATAACTCTTGATCAGCTCCGCTAGCGCGGCGCTTCCCGGCTCATGGAAACCCTTGTGTTCTGGCGGCGTGGTGAAGAGGAAGACCTTCTGGTAGTCTTTGAGTTCACTCAGAAACTTGAGCCGGTATTCTACTTCCCATCCCGGATAGCGGAGGGTTTCTTGCTCTTCCCGCGTGATGTTTGGGTCGTCAGCCACCGTGCCGCCCATCCCGGCGAAGATCACGTAGCCGGGAGCGACGGCGAAGGTGGCGTGCACCCCATGGAGATAGGGATAAACAATTTCGATATTCGCAGCTTCCCGGAGATACTCAGCAATAGGGGCATCCGCCGGCCCGGGAATGTAAAACGTTGGCAGGCGGGACTCGGCCAGCGTCTTGAAGATGTTGCCGTACATCCGCGCCGTCGCGCCACTGGTGGCCAGATTGCCGAGAACGACCACCGCTTCCGCGCCGGCATCGGGCGCCTGTTTGACCAGCGCTGCCACTGCTTCCAGATTACCTTGAGGTTGGCATGTTGCCAGTATCTTGCTCACATGCTTGCGCATATTGAGGGCTCCTTTCATCCTATCTCTGGGGATAATCCCCCTGTTCCCGGACAGCAGAGAATCTTGCAGAGAGTATGCCACTCCCTTGAGAGAGTCTTTAACAGAATCGGAAATCATTGTGTTGGCAGCACTCCGCGCAAGAGGTGCCCATCTTCAGGTTGTGCAACCTTGCTTCTCCAGTATATCACCGATCCTTGTGGAGAAAAGGGTGAGCAGGGGGTCAGAAAGGCGGCTGTGGCGGGCCCATAGGGATGCAGGTATCCAGAGATGCCAGCAGCGTGCCTTGAAGGCGGCCGGTGGCCAGTGCCAGTGTTGCGGCACGGCGTGCCATGGCAACGTTGTTCGGAGTGATGTGTGTGAGCAGCAGCCATGCGCCTGCTCCAGCAGGCAGTCCTTTGAGCGCACCATCATCGCTGGTTATCAGCCGGGCCAGCGCCTCCGGCGTGATTATCATGCCTGGTAGCAGACCGGTCACTGCGGCGATCCGCTCAGGCCGGTGGGCGATGTGGTCGTCCAGGGGCTGGCCTAATGCGGTCGCGCTGGCCACGGCGAGCAGCAGCGTCGTGCATGGCGGCAATGCCGGCTCATGGGCGGCTGGCGCCTTGACCTGGCGCATCTTCGCGCCATCGGCTTCTACCAGCACCGCATCCACTCCTGGCAGGTCACGCAGGTCCGCAATCCACGTCGGCGGGATCCCTCGCAATTTCGCTCCTGGTCGCCCTGCTGGATGAGCAGGCTGATGGGCAACACACGGCTGGCAGGACTCAGGCTCCACTGGCAGGTCAGCTGGCATCGCGGCAAAGAGGTGACCAGCATGTTCCACCGGCGCCTCTGTTGCACGGCGCAGCGAGCTCCTGCCTGCAGCAGATGGGGGAAGGCAGTCAGCCGCCACAGTGACGCGCTGCCCTCGGCGAACGACCTGTGCTACGGCGGCCAGCAGCGCCTGACGTTCGGTCATCACGACCAGGTGATCAGTCTCCTGTGGACGCGGCAGGTAGATATGGGTGGTTGTTGTCAGCACCACACTCATACCGGTTGCGGCCAGCTCGCTGCCGAGCCGCACCATTGTGGTTGTCTTTCCGCCTGCTCCCACCAGCGCCATCACCGTACCATGGTTAACTGGCAGGAACTCGCGCAACATCGTAAAGCCCGTCTCCTGAAGGGATAGCAGGAAGCACGAGAGCCGGAGCAACGCTCCGGCTCTCTGCTCTGCCCAGGTTATGCGCCTGTGCCCTGCGATACGCCGCCAGGTTCTTTGGGAAGGGTGCTATACTCCAGGCCAAGCCGCTGCTGCTCGCTGCGCAGTTCGATGGGGCGCAGGATGAGATAGGCGATTCCCGCAAGGATCAGACCGAGCTCAAAGCCAACATCCATGCCATAGGGCTTGTTAATCAGGCCAGCGATGGGGCCGACGAAGTAGACCTGCGCGGCGCCGAGGTAGACGCCGAACAGGCCGACTGCCATGGCTACCATCGCTGCCCAGCCAATCGGCAGTCGGCTACGGGTGTTCCAATCGTCCACGTTGTAGCCACCATGCCGGAAGACAAAGTGCTCCAGAACGAGGATGATCGCCCAGGGACCAAGCCAGTACGCAATGAGCAGCAGGAAGTTGGTCAGCGTCTCATTGAAGTTGGCGCCGCCGAGAATAGCGAGCACGACGTAGGCGACGGCGCCAAGGAACGTCCAGACGTAGCGCTTGACCCGCTGAAATGAGTGGCCCAGCACCTGCATCGAGAGGCCCAGGCTATAGTCATTGGGAATATTGTTGGCGATCACGCTGATGGTAAGTATGCCCACGAGGATGGAGCCAAAGATGCCCAGAGGGCTGACGGCGCCGGCGAGGAGAGCACCACCGCTCAGTTTGCTGAGTGCAGGCACGCTGGTTAAGGCGAGGCCGAACACTTCCAGGAGCACGCAGGGAATGAATATGCCGAGGAAGGTCAGCCAGAAGACACGGGCCACGGGGGTATCCTCAGGCTGGTTGACATTGTAATCGGCGGCGTAGGAGCTCCAGCCGGTAGCAAAACCATACACGGCGCCACCAAAGGAAATGAGCCCGGCAATTTCGGTGGCACCAAATGCCGGTGTCGGTAACAGGGTGAAGTGTGGCGCAGCGACCACGAGAATGATGAGGAAAATAATGGCCACCGGAATCCAGACATAGCGCTCGTACTGATGCACATAGCGATAGCCGTAGATGCTCACCGCAGCTGTCAGTCCAGCAATGATCAGGATGCCCCCCCACTGGGGGATTGCACCATGGCTCAGAGCCTTGATCAACTGTCCGCCGATGATGACGTTGACAGCGGACCAGCCAATGCAGGCGGCAACGTTGAAGAGCGCCATGATGATAGCGCCGACCCACCCGAAGGAGAAGCGGGAGATAGTCATCTGCCGCAGCCCCAGCCGTGGGCCCAGGGTGGAGAAGAACGCTACTGGCAGGGTGCCAAGCGCGTTGAAGATAATGATGACCGCGACACTGTCCCAGAATCCCAGACCAAAGACCGGATTGGCCAGCGCGCCAAGGGCAACCGTCGAGATCACCAGGTTGGCAGAGAACCACATCCAGAAGTTGTCGCGGATGGTGACATGAGCACGGGTTGCTGGAGAAACCCGCTCGATGCCGCGCGTCTCAATACCGCGTTCAAGCTGAGGGACGGTTGCGATGTCAGCCATTTGTCCTCCTTCCAGGGGAGTTACTGCGATCCAAACTAGGGAAAAGCCGAAAGCTGGTTGCACCCCTGATCCCCAGCGCAATCAACCAGCCTTGCTGATCGGGATGAACGGTGCGATGAATACGGTTGGGCAGATGGCGAGGCAGGCCATAATGATGGAAGAGCCAGACCGTTCCCCCATGGCCGGCATCACGCTGCCCATGCGCTGGATACAGACGCCAGGATGGCCTGTACGGGCACCCATATTATATCACAGCTCCGGTAGCACGCAACCTGACGTCTGTTGTCTGCCTCGCCTGCTCTGGTGCTACAGAACCAGTATAGCATGCTTTGTTGTTGAATAGGGCATCTATCCCATTCGCCAGAACAGCGATCCCATCTGGCCGATCAGCAGGGCTACCAGACGGCAGATATCGGTTATGATAGAGGGGAACCCGCCGCAAGCATCAGGGTTGCAACGCGCCGCTGGTGCGGCCCTGGCGATGGGAGCAACCACAGACCTTTGTCATCCGCTGGACGGGGAAGGGCGACGAGGCCATCGCCCCCTACCGGGTCAGCCTCCGCGGGGAACTCCTGGGGGATCGCGTGGCAGGGATCGACCTGGGCGAGGTGCACCCGGCGGTGGTCTGCGCCAAAGAAGCCGTGCGGCTTCAGCCGCAGCGGAGTGTCACCACACCTTGCACCGTATGGCCAGGGATGCTATCCTGTCTCTCGGAAGTGCACGAACGGATGCCGGCAAGACGAGTACACGCGCTGGTAGTAGTTGTACCCGTCAATGATGGGGAAACGCTCCGGTCTTCTCTGGCATGGTGCATGTTCTAGAGAATGATGAGCCTGGGAGCCTCTCTCTGAGCCTGGCAGCGGTGCTCCCCTTACGGGTGCCTGATGATGCAAGGAGGAATGTTTATGGCAACGGAAATGGAGACAAAGGCGAGCGAACGGCTACTGGTGAACTATGAGGTTGTGGATGGCATTGCCGTAATCGAGCTCTCGAATGCCCCGGCCAATTGCTACAGCTATGAGATGATGCGCCAGCTCGATGAGGCGATTCTCCGCGCACGCATGGATGAGGGTGTTCATGTGCTGGTCGTGCGCGGTGCTGGCCAGCGTTTCTTCTGTGCTGGGGCAGATATTGATATGCTCAATGCAGTGACACCTACCTACAAGTATTATTTCTGTCTCCATGCGAACGAGACGCTCAACCGGTTGGAGCAGACTCCCAAGTTGGTGATCGCTGCGCTGAATGGTCATACAGTTGGCGGCGGCCTGGAGATTGCGCTGGCTTGCGATATTCGCATTGCCAGGAAGGGTGCCGGCAAGATTGGCCTGCCAGAGGTTTCGCTGGGTGTGTTGCCCGGCACCGGGGGCACGCAACGGCTGGCCCGTGCCCTGCCCAAGAACAAGGCCATTGAGTTAATGGCGGAGGGCAAGCTCATTTCGTTTGAGGAGGCGCAGGAGCTCGGGCTGATCAACTACATCTATGAGGGCGATAATTTCTGGGAGCAGGTAATGGATTATGCTCGCCAGTTCTGCCCGCCCCATAAGGCTTCGCGCACGGTAGGACGCATTAAGCGCGCAGTCCAGTCAGGCGCTGAGGTCGACATCGCCAGCGGGCTGGCCCTGGAGCGGGAGCTCCAGCAGCTCTGCTTCCAGAGCGAGGACGCTAAAGAGGGTCTCCAGGCCTATACGGCAAAGGCCAAACCCCAGTTCCAGGGTCGCTAGGCGATAATTGCACCCGCATCTGGGTGAGGAAAGCTCTCGGGGCGCGCCCCTGCTTGGCACGGTGAGCAGGAGCGCGCTCTTCCTGTCGACGTGTCTCGCCTGCCAGGAGCGAGGGCGTGAAGCTCAGTTAGCCGTTGCCGGAAGCGGAGTTTTTCCTGTGCGTCCAGCAGGCATGATGGCAAGTCTCAATTATCTGTCACCAGAGGGCTAACAGCCAGCGTGATTGTGGCGAAGCTCAGAGCCCATACAGACGCCGCGCGTTCTCATACAGTATCGCCTGGCCCATACGTTCGGCCTCGTGTGCTGTGAGCGTACCCTGCTCGACCAGCTCGCCGAGCGCGCGTCCCAGGATGCGCCGGCCACGGTGTGCGCTGGCCCAGTGCAGCTCGGCCACACCCACGCCGTCCGAGCTGTAGAGGAGCTTTGAAGCCGGCGCGACGCCTAACGCTGCCCGTGTCATCTGGAGCATCTCGCTATAATCCAGAAAGGGGATCCCATAGGAAAGGTCGAGGTAGACATTGGTATAGACGGCTGCCAGATAGGCGCCTTCCCGCGTGTAGGGGTAGCACTCATGGAGGAGAACGACCGGCATACGCCGATACTCCGGCCGCTCCAGCACCGCACGCAGATGCAGCGGATTTCCCAGCAGAAGATCGATGTCAGGGTCGCCATAACCGCAGTGAAACTGTACTGGCATCTCCTGTTGAGCCGCTGCTGCGAAGGCGATGTGCAGGAGCGTATCCAGCAGTGGCTGCTGGGCGATACGCAGTCCACCGGTACGGGCGACGATCTCACGCGCGATGGCAAAAGCAGCCTGCGCCTCATCCCGTGACCACTCGCACACCCGCAGCCCGGTGCGGTAGGCGACGATGCTCTTGAGGCCGAGGTAGCCGGCGCCACGGATATCTTGTAGCGCGGCGCGCAGGGCATCTTCTACCTGCTCAAGCGTGGGAAGCTCCGCAATGAGCTGCTGCATCAGCACCTCCAGCCGCAACAGTGGGGCGACCTGGCAGCCGGCAAGCTCTGCCAGGCGTGGGCGCGGCACGACTGCTGTCGGCGGTGGATATCCTTCATCCACAATGAGTGTCGCCAATCGCGCATCGTGGAGCAGGGCAGCCGTGATAGTGCCACCACGTCCGGCTCGCGCCAGCAGCACGGCCTCTTCCTCCGGTGCACAGCCCAGGAACGCGGCTATCTCGTGCAGGAGCCAGCGGTAATAGACGCTCTGTGCCACATGCTGGCGTGCCATCTCCGGGTCCGGCGCCTCCGTGAACAGTTGCCGCCAGCGGAGCGGGTCTGCTGCGGGTGTGCCATCAGTGGCAAATGCCGTCAGCAGGCCATGGCAATGGTTGTCAACAACGGCTATCGCGGTCAGGTCAATATCTGGCATGGCTGCCTCGCTGCTTTATGGCTCATGGCTCGTGCTGTCTGCTGGCCGGTCAGCAGCGGGAAGCTGCCGCTGTGTGTCGCGGTTGCTGCTGATCAGCGTCCGGTAGTTCTCGCTGCTCACGACGCGCCGGCCGGTGCGGGCCTCGAGGTCACGACGGGCGGCGCCAGCAACCTCGCCGGCATCGCACACATCCTCTTGCAGCGCCGGAAACCCCTGGCTGTCACGGGCCTGGTGCAGTTCTGTGGCGCTGGCCTCGGCGAAGGCAATCAGCGCCAGCTCCAGGGTGGTCATGCTGTCGCGTAAGTTATGGTGGCGCTTGAGGTTTTTAAAGGCTTTATGTTCTTCTACTTTCAGCCCAAAGGTGCCACGGTTCAGGATATCAGTCAGGATAGCAAACTCCCTGCCCTCCTCGGCCCCGCGCTCTTTCCATTCCTCGGTGAGTTCTTGTCTGATCACGATCCCCTGTAAACGCTTCTCGATCCAATCCGGTGGATAGCCACGCTGGCTGTAATATTCGCGCGCGCGATCAACAGCCAGCGCGGGATTTTCCAGTTCGGCCAGGCGCTCGGTGCCAACTTTTGCCAGCCATTGCTTGACGGGCTCGGCCTTTGGTGAGGGAATGGATTGGATGATACGCAGCAGGGTTTCGGTGTCAGCGGTGTCCGTGACATAGCTTTTCCCATCGGCTGATGGCAGTTTCAGTTGTACGCATTTTGCGTACAACTCACGGAAGCCCTCATCGCGGATACGGCGCTTCATATCCGACCAGTAGCGACGGGGCTCGGCGCTCTCGGTGAGCAGGCCGACCACATCGACCACGGAGAAGAACCAGCGCCCGTTGTGCCATGCGCGGCGGATCTGTTTCCCCTGAAAGCGGGTGACACTGGTTGCCGATGCCGAGGGCTTTGGCGTGTCCGGCATAGACCAGGCTCCTTTCCTATCAGCTCATCCTTGCACCTATTGTACGCTTTTGGGTCAGCTTTGGCAAAGCTGTTCAGCCAGGAGCGCTGATGGTAAAAGGATTCAGAATCGGTAGAAGTGTCGCGCGATCTCAAACCGCTCATCGGCGGCAGCAAAGGCGGCTGCCTCGGAGCGCCGTACAGCCAGGTAAGCTGAACCCATGAAGCTGCCCATCGCTCCCATCAGCACCGTGTCCTGCTCCAGTGCGTCCAGCGCTTCCCCCATTGTGGTGGGCAGGCGACGGATGCCGCGCGCCTCACGCTCGCTCGCGCTGAGTGTTGCCGGATCATGCTCGATCGGCTCACCCGGGTCGAGCTGGCGCGCAATACCATCCAGCCCTGCAGCAATGATGCCACCAAGCGCCAGGTATGGGTTAGCGCTGGCGTCTACCGTCTTCAGCTCCAGGTTGAAAGTCTGCTCTTCCCGTCCCCAGAAGGGTGAGACGACGCGCACCGCTGCCTCACGGTTATCGAAGCCGTAGCAAGCGTAGGCGGCGCTCCACGTTTGCGGTTGGAGGCGCCGGTATGAGTTGTAGCTGGGGCAGGTTAGCGCAGCGAGCGCCGGCAGGTGCGTAAGGATACCCCCGATGAACTGGCGCCCCAGCGTGCTCAAGTTGCGTGGTGCATCGGAGGCATACACCAGGTTGTGCCGCTGCTCCCCCTCCCAGAGGCTGAAGTGGACGTGGCAGCCGCTGCCGATCTCGTGGGGGAAAGGCTTTGGGGCAAAGCTAGCCAGCAACCCATGCTGGAGAGCGACGCCACGCACCGTATCGCGCAGCTTCATTTGATTATCCGCTGCCTGGAGGGCCGGCGCATGCTGGATGGAGATCTCCTGCTGGCCTGGCCCATATTCGTTGATAGCCTGCTCGACGATGAGCCCCTGCTCGGTCAATGCCTCCACGATGGCCATCATGATGGGCGCAGCTAGGTCCAGACCGATGGCGCTATAGACCGGGCTATGGTCGAACGGCTCGAAGGTGCCGTTCACCTCGCGGGCAAGATAAAACTCGTTCTCAAAGCTTGCCTCAACTGTAATGCCGATCGCAGCTGCGTGAGCCACCATGCGCTTGAGAAATGAGCGCGGACAAGCGCCCCAATCTTCATGGTTGTGGTCGAGCTGGTCACAGAGCATGCTGGCATTGCCCTGCACCCAGGGCAGAACCGTGAAGGTTGCGGGGTCGGGGACCAGGCGAATCTCGCCGACCGGTTCCATGCCGGGAATCGGGACCAGTGTCTCCAGCAGGTTCATGGCCATCTGTGCCCGCGTGAGCCCCACACCCTCCTCCAGTTTGCGCGCGAGCTGGCTGATATGCACGGTCTTGCCACGCGTGACCCCGCTAAAATCGCAGTAGAGAAAGCGCACCAGTCGCACACCGGCCGCATGCGCCCGGTTCTGCACGACCGTCTTGTCCATCGCCATCCTCCTGGTTGTGGGCCTGTAGCCGCCTCGCCAGTAACCCTGTCGTTGCTTTGATTATACTCCTTCATACATAAATAAATAACGCATAAATAACGGGTTTGCACCACGAGAGACACGAAGGACCCGGCATTGCACGAGGACCCTCTCGGCCAGAAAGACCCTTTCTGGCCGAGAGGCGCCATCATCCTGTGCAGCATGGATTCAGAGGCTATCTAGCCGCCGGTGATGGCGATAGCTTGCACTGTCCAGGGCGCAATGGACAACGAGACCTGTGCATTGCCAGAGCTATCGGTCGTCACTGCTATGGTTGCGGTCAGCGTCCCATTTAATCCCTGGCCGGAGCCATCGCCCACGTTGTCGTCACCGATGGTGTAGACAGACAGCGTGTGCTGACCAATCGTCTGGAAATGCAGCGTGACATTTGCCTGGGTCGGATAGAAGTCATTATTGGAGAGAACGAGCGTGGATGGGCCAGACGCTCCAGCACTGGTTGCCAGTGCCGAGAGCCCGGTGTCATTGCTGCTACTGCTGTCGACAATCTGGTTGCAGGCGCCGTTGCACATTCCAAGCTGATTGTTGAGCACCTGATAAAAGATCGCCCGTGGCGTCGGGTTGAGTTGCGTGGTGATCATATTGGGATAGAGGAACATGGTGCCGACGTAGGGGTAATACTGATAGAAACCCATGATGTCCCAGGATACCCAGGAGTTGGCCAGTGTTGCGCCCGCTTGCAGAATGTTGGTGAGATAGGCGGCGGCGCCTGTCGCCCCATCATAGTACCAGTCCCGCTGGTCAAGCCATGGATTGTACTCATCAGGGCCATAGCCGATCACGCTGGCGCGGCTGGGGACATAGGTTTGCAGGTCCTGCCGTGCGGTAGCGATATCTGCGCCTACTCCAGTGAGGTTATACTGGCTTTCATGCCAGGTGATGAAGTCAACGTCCTGCTGCACCGTGGGATCCTGCAGGAACGGGATCATCCAGGTGCTGTTCTCGCTGGCCAGGCCAGATAGCTCCGGGCCCCCGACGGCGATGGTGGGGTCCACCGCCTTCATCTGGGTAACGGCGTCGTCAAAGAGGGTAATATATTGCTGCACCGTCATGGAGTTTTGATAGTAGAGCTGGATATCGGGCTCATTCCAGATCTCCCAGTAGTGGATGCCGAAGCCCTTATCAATGTTGGCGTGGCGCACGAAGTTGGCAGAGACGCGTCCCCATTCCATCGGGTCTACGGGATAGGATGTGTTGGGATTGGGAACTCCTTGCGGCGCGTTGTAGTCAGCTACTTGCCAGAGTACGACCTCTGGAGTCATGTGATTGGCCTCGATATACTGGATGGCCTGATCGAACTTGGTCCAGTAGTAATCCTGATAATTCGTCTGCCCGTTCATGTTGGCCAGGACGATATACTGCTGGCAGACGAAGAGGCGTACCACACCCGGATGTGTCGGATCGGGGTACATCTGGTCCAGCATAGTGGTAACCTGCTGGGGCGGTGCCTGTGTCAGGTGCGGGCCAAGCAGGGCCAGGTTGAGGTTCGTGCCAAGCAGTTGCGCGTTGACCTGGGTGGTGTAGGAGCTGGAGTAGGGCTGACCAAAGGTTGCCGTCACACTGGCATTAACCGGCTGCGCCGGGTTCTGGAGGTAAAAGGGACTGGTTCCCACCAGCCCGCTGGTCTGGCCTTTCGCCGTTACCGTGAAGGGGCCACTGGCTGAGTCCGGCGCACTGAAAGTGGGCGAGGAGGGAAAGCCACCATAAGCATCGGTCGTCACTGTGGCAACAAGCTGCTGGGTACCCCCTTTCGGACCGAAGGTAATGTTAACCGTCTCATTGGCCTGGAAGCCGCCACCGCTGGCGGAGATCGCGAAGCTCGGCGGCCCAAAGTCCTGGTTGAGCACGATCCCCGTTGTCTCTTGCAGCCTGGTTGAAGCACTGCGGCCGCTGCTCTGGCCGGTGGCATAGATGGCGTGTGTCCCGTAGATGCCCTCCGGTACCACGAATGTGCCGAACGCCCAGGTGCTGTTCCCGGTGTTCAGGGTAGTCAGCAATGGCCCCGAGGGACTATCCCAGGTGATATTTACCTTTTCCTGAGTGGCAAAATGCTGCACCCAGACGCTGACAGTTGATCCAAAGGGTGCGCTGGTGGGGCTCAGACTTACCTTCGGCGCTGTGCTCGCATAGCTGGGGCCGGGATGGACAAGGGTTATCGCAAACAAGGCGCAGAGAGCTGCAATCTTCCAGGTCCGCATTGTGCACCTTCTTTCGCTGCATAGCCTGCTGCCGCTTTGCCGATGGCTGGTTACACATGGCTATGATAGTCCTCTTTCTAGCTATTGCCTATAGGTTCTTATGCTCTGCTGCTGGTAGGACACCTGCCCAGGCTCATTGGTTGGCCTTACCTGCTCTGCTAGCTTGCTGTGGGCGACAGAAGTCGACACAGAACGGTGCATTTGTGCTACCATAGACAGAGATCCTACGAAGCAGGATCTGGCCCTGATTCTAAGGGAGGATACAGTTGGAAGGCGTCAAAAACTATTTGATAGATATGGATGGAGTCATCGTGCGCGGCAATGCCCTGATTCCGGGAGCAGCAGATTTTGTGCAGCGCCTGCGTGAGAAAAGTATCCCATTCCTGATCTTGACCAATAACTCGCAGTACACGCCGCGCGATCTCCAGGTGCGTTTACAGTATATGGGGTTGGAGGTGCTGGCGGAGCAAATTTTCACATCGGCGCTGGCTACGGCACAATTTCTGCATGCCCAGCATCCAGGTGGGCGCGCATTTGCTATCGGCGAGGCCGGCCTGACGACGGCATTGCATGATATTGGCTACGTCTTAACCGACCAGGAGCCAGAGTACGTTGTGCTGGGTGAGACAACGACCTATAGCTTTGAGCGCATTACGCGCGCCATTCGCTTTATTAGCGCCGGAGCGCGGTTTATTGCCACGAACCCCGATGTATCGGGGCCGGGCGAAGGGGGAGCCGTGCCGGCCACCGGTGCCGTGGCTGCGCTGATCAGCGCAGCCACGGGCGGAAAACCTTACTTTATTGGCAAGCCGAACCCGCTGATGATGCGTTCTGCCTTGCGGGCG
>JGI20133J14441_1000425_pt1 | contig 39747 bp, 42 predicted proteins | sample RS3BMetagenome_FD_14441 | JGI IMG/M metagenome (IMG submission 14441)
CGATCCATGTTAACATTTAAATATGATGATGTGATAATAGTCGATTACCTTGGAGGAAAAGCTACAAGGAAAGAAAAGGTTGGTTTTGGTAGCAAGCAAAGGAACGGCAGATGCACTCTATCCTGCTCTCATTCTTGCATCGACCGCAGCTGCGCAAGGGATGCCAGTCGATATCTACTTTACATTCGGAGGTATGAAGCTAGTGACCAAAGGGCAAGCCGATACCATAAAGCCCTCAACAGACCTTGGATTGACCCCCGAGCAACTCTCAGGACTCCTTCAGAAGGGTGGAATGCCCACCCTCAAGGATATGTTGATGGCGGCGAAGTCGCAGGGGGTCAGGGTGCACGCGTGCTCTCCTACAATGAATCTGTATGGTATGACGGAGAAAGACCTGGCAGATGGTGTGTGTGACGACGTAATCGGCGCTTCAACGTTTCTGGAGCTCGCGACGCAGCCAGACGCACTTGCACTTTTCATATGAGGCAAAAGCCTCGTAGTTTATCTCCCCTTTTTTATCTAGCAAGGCTAGGATAAATGTCTCTGTGAATTACTCATACTGGTTTGAAACCAGAATGAACCATCTCTGAACGAACAGATTCGACGAACTGTTCTATATCGAACTTTGCCCATTCGTTAAGGTTTCTTACAGGTGGACAGCCTTCGGGAGGTATGCAAAGACGGTTTAGCATATTGAGGTCTGAATTAAGTAACAAAGTCCCATGGACAAGAAGCGTATTTATGGTTGAACGTGCTGCCATCCCTGAAACCTTGTAACCTGAAACCTCAATCCTGTTTGGTGGGGCGAAATATGCGTCGATCCCGATCTTTTTCAACGCGACCACCACGAATGCCGAGCCTTCTCTAAACACACGTTCTGGGGAAAGTAGCCTTCCAGGGATTCTTACAAAGAAGCTCCAGTTCAGATTTCCGAGGTCGTGGTAAACCACCCCACCTCCGGTGGTCCTTTCATAAACTGGTATTCCCAAGCGAAGGGCTTCCTCTTCCCGGTACCATCCATATTTCGATGTTCTTGCCCTTCCTTTTACAAGGCACTTGTCGTTCACCCAGAACCTTGCTGTGTTTCCTAGCCTACCCCNCTCTACCTTTTCGAATATCTCCTCTTCCTCCTTGAGGTTTTGAGCCGGGTTCGTGATACTCGCCTGTATAATGTGAAATTCTAGTGAAGTTTCGAGGGCTGACCAGAAGGATGGCGAGCTCAACTCAACCTGTACACTCGATTCCCCATTCATCTATGATGGGTTTGTACTTTTCTACGGCTTCCTTGCCAGGGGTAAGTAGCTTGAGTTGATCCTCCAGATTCTCAGGTTTGAGCTTAACCACCCAGTTCTGATACGGATCCTCGTTGACCAAGGTAGGATTCGCTTTTACCTGCTCATTCACTTCAACAAGAGTTCCTGATAACGGTGCACGCATAGGCCCCATGTATTTTGCACTTTCAATTGTAGCAACGATGGCCCCCCTTTCCACCTTTGTTCCGATATCCTTTATCTTTATGAATATCATTTCTCCAGCGTAAGCCTGTCCAGGTGAGGTCGCCCCCACCACCGCCACCCCGGAATCCAGCCTTACCCAGACATGATATTCTAGATCGTACAGAAGGTCTTCTGGAATTATACAACCCTTATATGACATCCAGAGCACTCCTAGAAGTAAAAGACTGCGACCTGTGGGTCTGCAGCCATTTCTATCAGTGTTACCGCCCCCGCATATTCCGCCCCCGCAGGTAAGTCACCGTCCCCCATCTTCCAGATTACTTTCGCAGAGGTGCTGCAACAGAGCATCTTGACACCATTTCTTAGTGCAAGGTCTATCACTTTTTTGAGGGGTTCTCCGTCCTCTGTCGTCTTAAGTGATTCGGGTACCCCCTTCATAAGAAGGGATGGCCCTTCCGCGAGAAAGAAGAGGTACGTTTCAAACCCCATCGATGCACTGGCGGCCGCGTAGTAAAAAGGTGTGAATGCTTTCTTTGGCTCATTTTTGCCGGTGCTTACAACAAACAGAAATTTTTTCTTTTGTTCCAAACCACTATACTGCCCCCAAAAGGTATTTATAATGCCTTCGAATATTAGAATTTCGTAATGTATGAGCGAGTAAGGAACCCTGGAATTCTCTTTCCTTTTCGCCTGATCTACGCAGCTGCTTCTGATAATGTTGTTTGGTGGTGAAATTGGATAGCCGCTACGCCGCCAAGCTAGTTTCACGACTCGGTGAAGATGGCTGGCACTACGGCGGATTGCCCGGGCTGCAGTGGGAGGCAGAGAATGCCAGAAGTGCGGACAGAAGTGTAATGATTCAGGTGGTTGAAGAATTAAGGAATGATACAAGGTTTGAGGAGTTTTACCGTGCGTGCATAAACTGTGGCAACTGCACGTCCATGTGTCCGCCGTTCAGATTGGTGGATTTTGAACCGAGGATTGTGGTTCAGAAGGTGATGCATGCGAAGGATGAGCCTGAACTTCTGTACCAGATGATGGACCAGTACATATGGTCCTGTTTTCAGTGTTATTCTTGCTGGGAAGTCTGTCCCGCACACAACAACCCTGGTGGACTTGTTGCTATACTGAAGGAGATTGCTGTAAGGCATGGCCTGCCTTCTACTAAAAAGGCGTTGGAACCATACAGCAAGATACTGTACAAGATAATGACAACCGGAACCCAGATAACTCCTGATATGCATACGACTGTAGCCCTTTTCAGAGACTGGGGGCCACACAAGGCAGAACTTGCGAAGGATATCAGGGTCGAAAGAGCAGCTGTACCTGTTGAATCGATGGCCGGAGTGATGGACAAATCCTGGAAGGTGGATAAAGAAACCATGAATGAGTTGATGACGATTCAGAAAGAATCTGGTGTTGTGGATTCGGTCAGGCATACACTCAAGGATGTGGCAGACATGGTGGACGACACCGCGAAGGAAGCTGGAGTTGAGTAATGTTGGAAAAGGATGGAACGGTTCAGCTGGGAAACGATGAAAAGTTGGAGCTCACAAAGGATGATGCAAAGCTTCTTGAAATCTTATCATCACAACGAAGAGCAAAGCTCGCGTTCGGTACCACAGAAGATTACCTGAAGATGCTGGAAAGGATGAAAGAGCTGGAAAAGAAGGGGGAGATTATAGTACACCATGTGACAGAGGAATACGACCCAGTGGGTGTGAGAACACTCAGCGGGCGTGTGAAGAGAATTCCTACAAGGGAAACATGGCAACACAAATCCTGCGGTCAGTGCGGCCACATCCCCGGCTACATATCTGCCTTTTATTGGATAATGAGTGAGCTTGGGATCCCCTACGTCGACGACACCAACCAAACATCCTGCACAGCATGGAATTATTACGGTTCAGGTACCTCAAACCCTGTCGCACTTTCCGCCGTGTTCCTCAGAAACATGCATGTCGCTTACGAAAAGAATGCTTACCCGCTGATCCACTGTGGTACCAGCTATGGCGATTACAAAGAGTGCAGGTACTTGGTAATAATGAATCGTGATATACGGGAAAGGGTCAGAGCCATTCTGAAGAAGGTAGGAAGGGAACTTGTGGTCCCTGAAGAACTCGTTCATTACAGTGAGTGGTTACACGTCATGAGACATGAAGTGGCAGCAAGAAGAAAGCACGATGTGTCAAACGTTAAGGTGGCGGTTCATGCCGCCTGTCACACTTACAAGCTGATGGCCGAAGATTATACTTACGACGAAAATATACTTGGTGGTCGAAAGCCTGCCCCGACCTCAAGTGTGGCTCTGGCTTTGGGGGCACAGCTTCTTGATTACAGTAACTGGTACGACTGCTGTGGGTTTGGTTTCAGGCATATCCTCACGGAGAGGGAGATCAGCAGGTCTTTTGCATATTTCAGGAAGATCAGGCCAATTGTAAGAGAGACTCATGCAGATGTTTTGATAACTCATGACACAGGTTGTGTCACCACACTGGATAAGAGTCAGGTGGTGCCGCTTGCGCAGGGATATAAGGAGACGATCCCTGTGATATCTGATTCACAGTTCGCTGCCCTTGCAATGGGAGCGCATCCGTTCATTGTTTGCCAGCTTCAATGGCACATAGCCGACTGGAAGCCGCTTCTTGCGAAGATGGGAATAGACTGGAAGGCTGCCTACGAGGAGTACAGAAGTTATCTTGACAAAGTAAAGGGGGGGATGAAGCCGGCATTCATTCGCTCGCCCCCTCGTAGACTCGAACCTAGGGGTGGGGCGAAGGCCTTCAGAGTGGATGAACCGGTGATGACATAGTTATGATGATGAAGGAGCAAGGTCGCCCGGTACTGGTCATTGGTGGAGGTCCAGCGGGGCTGCAGGCCGCTAAGGATATCGCAGAATTCGGGGAACAGGTAGTGCTTGTTGAGAGGAGAAAGGAGCTTGGCGGCGCTCCAATAAGGTGGAGCTATCACACACTGGCGCCTGACTTCAGGCCAACAGAGGAGGTAATGGGACCGCTGGTTGAATTCTGTGAAAAGAACGACAACGTCACCGTGATGAAAGGGTGTGTGGTTGAAGAATGCAACGGAAGGCCTGGCGAATTCCGGGTGAGAATCAAAGATGAGTCCGCCAAAGAATTTACGGAAATGGTTGTGTCTTCAATAATAGTAGCCACGGGTTTTGAACATTTCGACGCGAGGGTGGATCCAAGGTACGGGTACGGAAGATTACCGAACGTAATAGGAATAAATGAACTTGAGGTTATGTTAAAACAGAGAAGGGTGGTTGGACATGATGGAAGGCCGCCAAAGAGGGTGGCATTCATCTTCTGTGTGGGTTCAAGGGATAGGTCTACGAATCCTTGGTGTTGCACAGTTTGTTGTGGTGTCAGTATCAAGCAGGGTATAGAGATAAAGCAGCTCCTCCCGGATACACAGGTTTACATGATATACATGGATATTCGGACGATGGGGCTCTGGGAAAAGATGTATTGGGATAGTATGGAAAAGTATGGTATAAACTTCATCAGAGGAAGGGTGGGCGAAGTGTATTTCACGGGTGAGAGACTCCTCGTTAAGGGGGAGGATACGCTGGTTAGGGGTCCATTCGAGGTTCTTTTCGATATGGTTGTGCTTGCCGTAGGAATCGAACCGGGACCAGGCACAAAACAGGCTGCGAATGTTTTGAAACTCTCGTTGAATGAATATGGGTTTCTTGCCCCCCGACTTCCCAATGTCCACTTCGATTCTGGAAAGGAGGGAATATTTCTCGCAGGGGCATGTGTAGCTCCAATGTCTGTTGAGGAGGCGCTTTCAGAGGGTTCTGCTGCTGCGATGCAGGCTGTGAAGTTCAGAAGGAATATCGTGAAAAAGGTGCCGGTGTAGGTAATGACGGGTAAGGAGCAAGAAAAAGGCAAGAAAAAGGATAAGGAGATTCAAACCGAAGGTGAAAAGGGAAAGTTCATCATCGAAAGGCGTTACGTCGATGATTCAAGAATCATAGAACCTGAGAAACTTGAACTCGGCGGTGTAGATATGTCCGGTAGGTGGGGAACCCTTGTTCTACCGAGAACACTCGAAGATTTTGACACCGAAATTTACGAGGATGTCAAAGACCTTCCAAGAGGTGGAAACATAGGGAAGTGCTGGCAGTGTGGCAATTGCACGGCGGTATGTCCGGTCGCTCATGAGCATCCAGAATTCAATCCAAGGTACCTCATTCATATAGTTAAGATGGGGTATACCTCAGAAATCAAAAGGCATCATAAAGCTGTCTATCTTTGTTCTGGATGCGGTCTTTGCAGCGCGGCCTGTCCCAAGGGGGTCGATCCTCAGGGTGTGATGATCGCCATGAGCATTGCGTTTAAGGCTCATGAAGGTGAACTGAAGGAGTTATGAGTGTCCCCCTATCAGCTTATTATCAAACACCCACCGCGAATATTTTACCTCATGAATATCTGGAGATTTTGGTTCTGTTTCTGCTGGTGTTCGCCGTCCTAGCATCTTACTTTAGAATAAGAAGTTGGGGTGTGCCGTTTACACCTCTTTCTGTTCTATCAACCGTTATGACTTCGAGGGATAGGGAAAGAGAAGGAGAGGCAATCGATGATGTTGGTCTTGTAACTCGTGCCAAAGTTGCAACGAGGTCAACCATCCACGACATATTTCTCCTTCGAAGGGCCGGTGCTTGGTGTGAAGAAAGAATTCATACGATTGGAAGGGGGCTGGTTTTGTGGGGATTTGTACTTCTCTCTCTTGTTACTCTCATGGGCTTTCTGATCGACCCGGCGGGTACACCAAATTCATTGTTTCTTCCTCTTAGGCTTTCGGGGGACATCTTTCAGGGGATTCTGGCTATGGGTGCATGTATACTTCTCCTCAGGCGACTTTCGAGGCAAAACCTCAGGATTTCTACCGACATTAACACCTGGGCCCTGCAATCCGTACTTTTTGTAATGGGTGTGTCTGGTGTTATCGCAGACTTCTCTTTGTTGATGAACCTTGTGTTACAGTTTCAGGTAGCATACCTTGTGAATGTTGCATCCATCATAATCTTCTTCATATACGCACCATTCAGCGAATTAACTTTCCTGATCTGGAAGGGTTCCCTTTTAATGCAGGAAACGCTGTCGACCAATTCTGCAGGGGGTAAATGAAACGAAAAATAAACCCCTCATCGCATGGAAATGAGAGGATGTGTCAGACACCGGAAGACCAGATGTCAATCAGGGAAACCAATCCTTATCCTTCAGAACAGAGGTTAGATTTCTGGGCAAGGACCATGTGGGTTCCGTCAGACATTTTGAGGGTATCTCTCTAACGTTTCTGGTTGAGAAGACCAGACAGCTCCTTTCTTCTATGGGTTTAGAGTATGAAGATGAAAAGGAGGAGGCTAATGGTAAAGCGGTCTACACAAACGTAGCACAGGTCAAGAGGGAGAGAGGTACGATGTTTATCTGGATCAAGGGGCTGGAGGTTGAGAGCGTGGGGGTTGTGTTAGACGTTAAGGTAATACATGGTACAGACGAAAGTGCAGTTGCGGACGAATTGCTCTCCAGGATCATGGAGTCTCTGGAGAGAATGCTTGTGTGATACGTTCGCGTTTGAACGAGGTGCAGTTCTTCCTTCGCCAGCCCAGGTTACATGGACAAGTCAAGATTCGGCTCATCAATTCTATTAGACAAATGTTCTCACTTTTGAAATGGGCTCTGTATCTGCCTGCTCAGTCACCATATCTTTCCTTCAGCAATTTCTTTTCTATTTTTCCAACGCTCGCGACCGGGATATCATCAACAAAGATGAACTCCTGAAATCCAAAATTTCACTTCCGAATATCAATCTTCATAAGCTATTGGCGTGTTTATCCACTTCCACTATTTCTGATATCCTTTGAGCGTCTAGTTTTTTAGGGAATGTTCTCTCGACAAACTTATCGTAATATACCTGAGCGATCGACAAGAATCTCCCTGAATTCCGACTGTTGGCCATATGAACAAGGGCGGTTACAGCAAATAGGTGCCCAAGTCTTTCCAGAATATCCTTCGCATGGAACTGAGCCTCTTCCTCATCAAGACCTTTCACGAGATCGAGGGTATCCCTTATCCTTTGAAGAGATAGGCTGTAGAGTTCTTGCGCTCTGCCAGCTTGTATATCCTTTGCATATGCTTCAACATCCTTTAGAAGACTGACCCCGGCGTCTTTCTTCACTATCACTTCCAGCATATCCAGCGCCTGTACGTTGCTTGGGCCCTCCCAGATCGGCGTGATCAGAGCCTCTCTATGCCACCTCTCAATCGGAAATTCGCTCAGGAAGCCTATACCCCCATGCAATTCCATCGCTGTCTTTGTTACACTCGCAGCCATATCCGCTGTAAGATTCTTTGAGATATGTGTCAGCAACCTTGCGTAATGATATCTTTCGGTGTAGGGAGGCTTTTCCAAGTAGGTATTCTGAAATTCATTTATTGCCCTAAAGGTAACAGCCATTGTGCCTTCGATGTAAACCTCCATCTCTAACAGGTCCCTCTGAACCAATGGATGCTCCACCAGATGTTTGCCGAAGGCCCTTCTCTTCTTGGTGTAATAGTATGTCTCCAGGTATGCCTTTCGGGCTATCCCGAGTGCACCTACCGCATTTGATAACCTGGATACCATCAGGTTTTCCAAAGTGTAGTAGATCCCTTTTTCAGGTTCGCCGAGAAGGAAGGCATACGACCTTTTGAATTCGACCTCGCCGGTTGGAACAGCTACGGTTCCACTCTTATCCTTGAGACGCCTTACACTGAAGTTTCTTCGTCCATGAGAATCAAACTCTGGAACTAGGAAGAGCGCTATTCCCTTTGCCCCTGGCTTCGCACCACGGGGTCTTGCTGTTACTATGGCCAGGTTTGCAAGCCCTGCATTACTTGAAAAGTATTTTGTGTTCCCATCGAGTCTCCAGTAATTTCCATCCTTTTCCGCTTCGACGAGGTTAGAACCCAGGTCGCTTCCTCCCTGAACTTCTGTAAACCAGGTGGCACCAAACATCAGCTCCCCCTTTACACCAGAACCTCCAACCAGGAAAGGGAGAAATCTCCTCGTGTCCCCACCCCCGTATTTGAATATGGCATAGGCAGTCTGATTAGTAACGGTGAGTATGCAGGCTATTCCTGGGTCACCTATGAGGTAGATGGATGAAAAGTAATGAAACCAATCTCCATTTGTGTATGGCCCACTGTTGACACCGTAATCCTTGACCAGCCTTTCAAGCAACATTCTCTGAGAGGGGTCCAGCCAGACACGATCAACCCTTTCACCATCCAAAGACCACATGATGAGTTTTGGTTTACCAAGTTTATCTATGTAATCGGCGCATTCGTACACATCCCTGCCTGCAAACTCGCCCAACGAGGAAAGGTTGGTTTTGGAATAATCGTACTTGAAGTAGTCCAGAAGGGAAATGAATGGTTTGTCCAATTCAAAGTGGTTCTTTCCATAAATGTTCGAAATAAAACGATATGTAGATTCTATCATGAGAAATCGTCTGCTATTATTAACAAAAGCCCTGCTTATACATCTATCTTTGTGTGCAGCTAACGAATCGTACCTTCGTTCTTTTACCTGAAGTGAGTTTGTGAACTACCGGCTGATCAAAGTGGAGTCACGACCGTCCCCTTGGTTTCAGTAATCAAAAGTGTGAACAATAAGGCAACCGCAGCGCCAATGATCCCGCCCGCAGTCATAGCCAAGCCGTAGCTTCCAACCTGTAGCGCAAGCATTGGAATAAGGATCGGAGCCAACCCAGCCCCGACCCCCCTGCCGGCTACGACAAAGGCAAAGTTCGATGCCGTCGCCCTGATCTTAGTGGGGAACAACTCTCCGAACCAAACGCCGAGGTGTCCGAAATAGCCTTGAAAGAAGTTGAAAAGTATCAAAATATAGAATAGCGGGAAATGAAGCAAATCAGTATAAACTGGGTGAATGAGAACTTCGTAAAAGAAAGAAACCAGAGTTAGAAGGAGTCCTGTAATGAATATCCATGACGCCTTCCTTCTGCCCAGTTTATCGGCTAAGTACCCGTCAACCCAGTAACCGGGGGTTCCAAGGAAAAGTGCAAGAGATATCATGATGGTATAGTCGGAGACAGGGATATGTAGTCCCTTCGCACCAAGATAACTCGGTACAAACACTATCATCGAGTATCCTCCGAACAGGGCAAAGATGCTAAGGAGGGAAATCAGTACGGTCTTTGCTCTGAACGTCCTTGAAAATATCTGGGAAACGGGTGCTCTAGTATCGTACCCTTGGGGTAGTGTCTTCGCTCTTTTTGCTTGAATATAAGCGCTCCACATCTTGGATTCTGGCAAAAGGAATCTCAGAGACAGAAGCCCCAGCGAAAGAAGGCCGGCTACCATAAATGAGTATCTCCAGCCCAGTGCACCCCCGAATTCACCTAGCAGAGTTCCGGTCGTAACCGCTGCAAGAAGGAGACCATAAGGATACATGCTCGCCAGTACGGAGCCAGTGACACCCCTAGTCTTTTCTGTCCAGGCTTCATTGAGCATTGAGAATCCGATCCCCCATTCACCCCCGATCCCTAGCCCAGCCAAGAATCGAAGCAGATATACTTCAGTTATGTTTGTGACGAAGCCAGTGGCGAAGGTAAACACCCCGAATGTAGCTATGGTCAGGAGCAGAGTCCTCTTTCTGCCAACGATGTCTGCGAGCCAACCGAAGAAAAAGCCGCCTATGACGGAACCTATCAACGAATAGGTTACAGCAAGAGCCAAGGCCGGAACACTGGTACTTAAGCTAACACTCATCGGTTGTAACAGATAGCTTATCAGTTGCAGGTCGTAACCGTCAAACATGTAGCCGACAAACACAGCCAGGAGTGTCCTTCTTCTTTCCGAATCTGAGTAGGTTATCGTGGGCTGCTCCAACTCGGGTCCAAGTTCTTATGAGTTTAGTACGTCAAATATTAACATATGCGCACAGATGTATACAATAAAATTATGACTCCGCTTTCGGACAATAACTTCCGTTTCAAATAGCCCAGGCATCATTCTGTGTACAAAAGCCACTGGATAAAATCAATGTCTCATTCCTTAAGTTTAGATTTTAAGTGTGTTTTGATGATGTACGGGGAATTCTTTACCCCTTGATGAAAGCTTTGTAGGCGCCATCCAGCATCAAAAAGTTTGTCTTACAAATTGTCTCGGCACAATACTCAATCCCATACCCCGGTCTCTCTTCAGCAATGCCTAGGTCGATCAATCTGCCCAAAACATATGCATTAACTTCAACATGCTTCTTATCAGCGGGACCATGTTCCACATAGTAAGCAGCTTGATCCTGACTTAAGCCGAAACTCTTGATGATGGCTGGTGCCAACGCCCCTGAAACGGCGCTAAGGCAGCCCTCATTAGCCAAGGAGCTTGCCCTGATCTCGGCGAATGTTCCCTGGTAGGATAATTTTACGACCCAATTCAGATAGGCCTGCATTTCAGGGATGATCTTCGATTCCACCACGTCGTTATACCTGATTCCGAGCGCTCTTGCAGTAGCCATATAAACACCCTCAGGGTCCTGATGTGACAGTTCCTCCTCCATATGTTCAACAACCATCTTTTGAAGATCAGTGTGCTTCATAAGAATTGAGTTGAATCTGCTCAAGGTGTTTGAATAAAGAGTGAGGATCAGTTCTCCAATCACCTTCCCCCACTGTGTATAGTAACCTTTGAACTGGTCCAATGTTATTCTTCCATCTTCAACCGCCTTTATGAAGGAGTGTTCAGGGAGTTTTCTCCAGTATGGCTCACATAACTTCTTTAGTTTAGATATCCTCTCTTCTGCTAACTTCGAGATTTCATATTGATTGGAGATCAACGGCATAAACGACATCTGTAAGATGATTATTAGTGTTTGCGCACATTTGTGTGCGGTATTCTCCTGTCTTGAATGACATATTGAACGCTAAGGTGGGTAAAAAGGGGGTCCCTAATATACATCCCAGAGAACACTTTGTCTTAGAAGGGGTTACAAAGCAGCTTTATGAATCCAGTGTCACCCTTGAGATTTTGTCTATTAATCTTGACGATCGAGCTACTTTGTACGTCTGAACCTAAACTTGTACACCTTAGGAGAGCCCTCCATCTCCTCCACCTGGAGCAACTCGTTGCCGGTCATCTTTGCCCAGGCTGTAAGGTCCGGTTTTGAACCTGGGTCGGTCGCTAAAACCTCCAGCACCTGCCCGATTTGGATTTCTTTGATTGCTGTCCCCGTCTTGACTACTGGCATTGGACACATCATACCCCTGACGTCCAACACCTTGTCAGGAGTGATTTGTGTTGATGTCAATTCAATCCTATACTTTGTGTATTCCTATATTTAAGCAGATATCAGTTTGCGGACATGAATTGGCGCGAACACTTCAACCTTCAAAACAGTATATATAACAAAAGATGAGTAAAGAGCATTCCGCTTGAGGTTAAAACAAGAAGTGGCGGAAGGGACGTCGATCCTCGTAACCTTCCTATGGTCAACTTCGTTCATATTAATCAAATTTGGACTTTCCCAGGTACCCCCGCTTGATTTTGCAGCCTATAGGTATGGAATCGCTTCAATAGTTCTTCTTATTGGCACGGTATTCCAGGGAAATGGAAATGTCAGAATAGCGAAAAAAGATATACCATTGATGATACTCATGGCCGTTGCGGGTTACGCGATAGCGCAGGGATCCCAGTACGTTGGTATAGGGCTTCTCTCAACCGATATGACAGCGTTCCTCCAAAATATGACGCCTGTGTTTGTCCTTGCTGTCTCGTATCCTATCATGAGGGAAAGACCCGTCAAGATTCAGCTATTAGGGCTTCTAATCGTCTTTGCGGGGTTGTTTACCTTTCTCCATGGTCAGCCTTTGAGGGGAGAAGTGACCGGTGTATTCGTAGTTCTGGTGGGTTCCTTCTCATGGGCGATATATTTAGTTCTTCTGAGAACGACAGGAGTGGCCGAGAGGATCGGTGCTCTACGTTTCACCGCCATTACGATGAGCATAGGTAGTGTAATTCTACTTGTTACAGGAGCTGCGGAGGGTGGTTCGGTAACGATGAACCTTGATGATTGGCTTATACTGGCTTGGCTTTCACTCGTAAATACCGCATTTGCTTTCTACCTCTGGAATGTGTCACTCAAGGTGCTTACAGCGTTTGAAATGTCAGTGCTGCAGAACACCATGCTCGCTCAGATAGCTCTTCTTTCATGGTACTTCCTTGGAGAGGGAATCACGCTGACGATGGGAACGGGGATGATTCTTATTCTATCAGGAACGTGCCTTGTACAGCTTCCTGAGCTGATCCCGCGTAGATTCGGCAAATTGGGACACGAAGTTCTGGAAGATAGATAGGCGGTTTTGACTCTTCGAAGTATTCAATACCTGCTAAACTCAATTCATACCACAGTTGGTCTATTTGTAATGATGAAGCTTTAGTTTAATCTTACCCGCAATGCATATTAACTTGCCGTAAAACGAGGTCGCAGAAGGTACGATGAGGTGCCATGTCACAAATACTTGCGTTCGTAGATATATTCGTGGAGTCGCCGAACATGGACCAGGTCGTACGGTCCTTGTATGAGATAGAAAACGTGAGGGAGCTGTACGAAGTCACTGGTGAATTCGATATAGTAACCCTTGTTTCGGCTAACGACATAGAGGAGTTTAGAGACATACTGAAGAACAAGATTATGAAGATAAGGGGTGTAAAGAGTACTGTGAGTTCTATTGTGCTTCACACTCACAAGGGTCCAAGAAATGGCAACGGTCAGCCACAGCCACAGCCACAGCAGCAACCACAATCCCAGCCGGTTGCTACAAAGGCCTAATTTCTACCGATGGAGCCTAATATGAAGTACCTTATCATAGATAGAGGTTCAGGTGTATTTGATAGATGCTGGACAGCTTCTTGCCGCTGTACTTATAATTGTAGCAGCCGTGCTTCTTGGCCGAACGCTAGCACCTTACATAGTTAATGTTTTCACCTTCGGCCACAGCAGGCTCGACAAAATATTCAATCCGGTTGAGGGATGGATCTACAGAATAGGGGGGGTAGATACTGATCGAAGAATGGGTTGGCGAGAATACTTCCTTTCTGCGATCGTGGTAAACCTGGCTCAGATGGGGGTGGCTTTCCTCATTCTGGTGTTTCAAGGTTACCTGCCACTCGACCCGCAAGGATTTCGGGGGTTGAGGTGGGACTTAGCCTTGAACACAGTTGTCTCGTTCGCCACCAACACAAATCTGCAGCATTACAACGGTGAGACCACCCTATCATACCTCAGTCAGATGACAGCGATTCAGTTTCTGCAGTTCACATCAGCGGCTACGGGAATCTGTGTTGCAATAGCGATGGTAAGAGGTTTTATGAGCGGAAGCAAGGATGTGGGCAATTTCTATGTGGATTTCGTCAGGACAATAACAAGAATACTTCTCCCTCTCTGTTTTGCGGCGTCAATCGCACTCGTCGCGATGGGGGTGCCTCAAACGCTCGGCGGGTACCTCACTGTTAGAACAGTTGAGGGGGCCACAGAGTCGATCCTCGTTGGCCCCGTGGCTTCCCTGGTTTCCATAATGCAGATAGGCACAAACGGTGGCGGATATTATGGCGCAAACTCTGCCTACCCATTCCAGAACCCCAGTCCCGTTTCTGATATATTCGAACTGCTTCTTATGATGTTGATTCCTACCGCGTTGATATTCGTGTACGGCAGGTTACTCGGCAGCAGAAAGGAGAGCAGGCCTGTACTTGTGGGATCGTACGGCATTTATATCATTGACCTAGCGTTGGCTTTCATACCAGCTACAACCCTAGCCGCTGGGATGGAGACCCGAATTGGTGGTTTCTTTTCCACGTTTTGGACAGTAACCACAACGGCAATGACCACAGGGTCAGTTAACTCCTCGCTTTCTTCCATGAATCCGCTGGCGATACTGGCAGGTTTTGTCGGGATGCTGGTGCAATCTTCGCCAGGAGGGGTGGGCGTAGGGTTGATGTATATGCTGATGTACATAGTGATGACAGTATTTTTGGTGGGTCTCATGTCCGGACGCACCCCCGAATACCTAGGGATCAAGATAACCGCGAAAGACGTTAAGCTGGTGATGCTAGCCTTCCTTGTTCATCCGATCATAATTCTTGTTCCAACAGTTCTTGCATACGCCACGGGGGCTGCTGCAACTGTTGGCGCTGGAACCGATGCTGTCGGTTTTACAAAGGTATTATATGAGTTCACAAGTGCAGCGGCAAATAATGGGTCTGACTTCTTTGGGAGTTCTGCAAACACGCCCTTCTTCAACCTATCAACAGCCGTGGTGATGTTCGTAGGAAGATACGCTCCTATGGCGATTTTGCTTGCCCTGGGTGGTTCCATGATAGGAAGGAGGAGAGCTTCGGAATCGGCGTTGAAGACAAGCAGTATCGCTTTTTCTGCTGTGCTGATAGCCAGCATAATACTTTTGGTCGTTCTCACATTCTTTCCAGTACTTGTGCTCGGCCCCATTCTTTCTTACCTGCAGGGTCATGCTTCAGGGTGGGGAGGCTAAAGAGATGAGGAGGGTTAGATCATGAGTGATTTGAAGTCTGTTTCTTCTGATCCCGAGAGGACAGTTTCAAAAAGGGTGATTTTCGATTCTTTCCTGAGGCTCAATCCGAAGAGGCTACTTGGAAATCCTGTTATGTTAGTAGTGGAGTTATGCTTCTTTCTTGTTTTGGGGATGGCACTTTATCCGCAGGCGTTCCCTACCGTCGCAAGCAGGAGCGAGAGAGGGTTCTACTCTATAGTTGCTCTTATTCTTCTGATGACGGTCTGGTTCGGTACCCTTTCAGATGCAATAGCGGAAAGACAGGCAAGAAACACAGCAAACAGCCTGAGGAAGTTGGAGGAAGAGGTGCCCTGCAAGAAGGTTATCACAGAAGGCTGGGAAAGAAGGGTGATTCATATTTCTTCGAGTCAGCTGAAGACGGGAGATGTCATCCTCCTAGAGAAGGGTGATGTTGTTCCTATCGATTCGGAGGTGCTGGAAGGGATAGCGATGGTGGACGAATCCCTAATGACAGGAGAATCGACCCCAGTAAGGAAGGCCCCTTCCGATCCACTTATCGGCGGTTCCAGAGTGGTTAGCGATAGCCTAGTCGCCAAAGTCACCACGAATCCGGAGTCGTCATATATCAATCAGATGATACGTCTTGTGGAGTCCTCGAAGAGGCCGAAGACACCCAACGAACAAGCGATAACAGTTGTGCTTCTCGGACTGACTGTCATATTCAGTATCGTGGTGGCGTCTCTGCTGGGGCTGTCCGTCGTACTCGGGCTTGGTGTGGACCTGTCTGTTCTTCTGGCGTTATACGTTTGCCTGCTTCCTACAACAATTGGGGCCTTGCTGCCGGCCATCGGGCTATCGGGGATGACTAGGTTACATGAAAAGAAGGTTATCGCGAAGTCTGGCAGGGCGATCGAAACTGCAGGAGACACTGACACAATACTGTTAGATAAAACAGGGACAATAACTGTTGGAAGCCGTGAAGCTGTCGAGTTCATACCTCTAAATGGGTACACCGAGAAGGATGTTGGTGAAGCAGCATTTCTTGCTTCATGGTACGATGACACCCCTGAAGGTAGAAGCATAATAAGATTGGCATCCGATAAAGGGTACATACCGAAAGACCTTAATGCACTCGCGCTGGCAGAAGTGTACGAATTTTCTGCCAGTACTAGAACGAGCGGTGTAAAACTATACGTCGGCGGGAGCATAGCTCTTTCAAAGGGTACAAGGGACATAGGCCAGAGGCTGAGGTTCAGAAAGAAGTTTGCGGAGAGTGTGGACCAGCCGGGCTACGTAGCACATGAAGAGGAGATAATCAAGGGGGCTCCGGACGCCGTGAAGAGCAGATGTCATGAGCTTCCTCCAGAATTTGAAGGGTTGGTGGAATCGATTTCATCGGCTGGCGATACTGCTATGGCGATATCAAGGGATGACAAGTTGATTGGGCTTATCAGGTTAAAGGATGTGATCAAGCCGGGTATAAAGGAGAAGATAGAGGCTGTGAAGGCGCTTGGCATAAGGCCGCTGATGATCACCGGGGATCAGCCACTCACAGCGAAGAGTATCGCCAGTGAGGTGGGAATAGATGATTTCGTGCCACAGGCGAAGCCGGAGGACAAGTACCACATCGTGTTGAAGGAACAGGCGCAGACAAGGGTTGTGGCCATGATTGGGGATGGAACCAACGATGCGCCCGCACTTGCCGCCGCGGACGTCGGGTTGGCAATGAACTCGGGAACCCAAGCGGCCAAGGAGGCGGCCAATATGGTGGATCTGGAATCAAATCCTGCGAAGATAATAGATGTTGTTATGCTTGGGAAGCAGTTGCTCATGACCCGGGGGGCGGTGACCGCGTTCAGCATTGCGAATGATGTCGCCAAGTACTTTGCCATAGTGCCTGTCATGTTTTCTACGGTCCCACAGCTCCAAGCGTTGAATGTGCTAGGACTAGGAACACATACAGCCGTAATCTCGGCCCTCATATTTAATGCGATTGTAATCCCCCTGCTCATACCGCTGGCAATGAAGGGTGTAACGTTTAGACCATCAAATACAATGACGATATTCCTGAAGAACGTTCTGATTTACGGTCTTGGCGGGGTAGTTGTACCGTTTGTAGGAATCAAGTTGATCGATATTCTCCTAACTGCTGTAGGTTTGGGGGTTTGAAGAAGGATATGTCAAATGGTTCTGACTCTGCTGATCTGATGACCACCGTTAAAGGAAAGAAACAGGGAAGAATGGTCGCCCTCAGGATTACCATTATATCGCTACTTATATGCGGGTTGTTCTTTCCGCTTCTGGTAACTGTCGTAGCACAGATTTCGATGCCCTATCAGGCCAATGGCGAGCTTGTTTCGGCAGACGGGAGGCTGGTTGGCTCGAATCTTATCGCTCAACCCTTCACAAGCCCTGCTTTCTTTCATCCAAGAAATGACTCCGCCTCCGGGGTGGACCCCGATATAACGATTCAGGATGCCTATTTGCAGGCTGTGAGAATTCACAACGTAACAGGTATACCAATGAAACAACTTGAAGATCTCATAAACAGAAATGTTCCGTGGGATTCATGGATATCCGGTCAACCTTACGTAAACGTCCTTCACTTAAATATCGAGCTGGTGAGAAGTTATCCCATGATATATCAGGCGTACCCATGAATCTTTGCATAGGCCAAAGCTCGATATAGCTATAGTAACTGACCGACGCAAAATTGTTTGGGCCGTTATGATTTGGGTGGATAAAGCCTCTCAAAGGATTCTCTCGCGATACCGACCATTACTGATATGTTCGAACTTTCGTCCTCGTTCCAAGGTACTCCCAGCTTGATGAAGAACTCTTTTATTGCGATCCTTTCTATCACCTGACTCCCCGAGCCAAAAAGTCGCCTCATTTTCAAAAGCGTCTGCTCGGGTTTCTCATCTACATCCTTCAATCTCATCACCCTTATCGCAGCCACGGCGGCCTTTTCACCCAACATATGTCGCAAACTTTCTTCTAGTGAAGCAGCAAACAATCGCTGAAATGATTGCTCGGTGGAGATCGCCGGGAAGGAAACGTCGTCCAATTGTTAATTTCGCCGATGCGCTGTCTTTTAAATGTACCCACATGAATGGGCGATGACAATCGTGTAAACATCGTTCAATCGCGCATATAAAAGCCAATTCCCTTGTGTCCGCCTGGTGCTGTAACTAGGGCGTGATGTTCCTTTAAGACAGGTAAGAACCAAGATATCTGTATTTGTTCGGATATCTTTGACATGTCGTAAGAACACATTACTGAGCCTATATTGAGCCCCATATTCCGCTGAGTCATCTCTTCGATCTGAATGTTTCTGGTTACTTGGCCCTCCGAAATGAGATTGTAGAGCCTTCCAACCACTCTGATCGGTGGATTGATGCCAGAAAAGACCTTTTCGAATAATGTATCAAACAAATGACTTATCCCCTCCGATCCGTCCGCGGGACTGTTGATTTTGAAAATTCGTAAACGACCATCGTTTAAGAATCGGTCCATGTCATCCAATCCAGCCTCTTCTAAGGATTTAGAAACTCGAGGCGGGTCTTCAAATGCTGTAAGGTATACAGCTGATTCGCCCTTCTTAAGGCCATTCGAAAGAAATGCGGCTTCTATCATTCGTGCCTCAACCGGGTCCTCATAAACGAGTATACTATGGTGTCCAGTTCTCAGGCTTCGTACGAACGATATGGGATCGTCCGACCATTGAACTGTATGGGTTTCCAACCCCTATCCTATATTATGCGTGCACAATAGTTTCTTAAAGGATTTCACACAAAAACCAGCGCTGTTAACTTTAGCGCTGTTTGAGTTGATTGTCTATCCATATTCGCCCAATGAGAATCATAGAATGGGTGTACCCGATCAATCGTGTTTGGATTCATACGAGAAAGGACACGCCCAGAGGCCGTAATGTAAGGCCTCTATCTATCTGTACTGGATGGGGTTTGTTGAGTTTAAGGCGTGTGGCATAAAGAAAGAAAGATGCCTTCGATAGACCCTTTTGTCAAGAGGAGTCATGTATCAATCTGGAAGTGGATACAGCTGTTCGGCGGTAAGAACACATTATTCCATAGAAGAAGATTGTTACAACCTTCTTAATTGATGAAACTTACATCAGAATAAGTAGGTAGATATGAAGCATGGGTTTTGGATAGAGATAAAGCGAGCCTGTACACAGATACGTACTCCGGGTGTACCTGTCTTATCTTATCAGAGGAAAATCATGATGATGGTTGCTGAGTTTTTCTAAGGACCAGACTCATGTTAAGATGTACGGAAAGCATGTGGTGGTGTATAGACACAGCAGATTAATGAGGGTGTATGGAGTTTATCCAGATGCATGTAAGTAAGTAAGTCGCTTGGTATGGAGCACGGGATGATACATACATGCTCCGTACGAGAGGAGCCTGATATAGAATATCAACCAATACCTGAAGGACAGGACCGAGGTGTTCGATGACCATTTTTCAATCCCTGCAGGAAGAAGGGATGGATGTAGCTAGCTTGGCACACGTCAAAAGATGGCTGAACCTGTTCTGTTCAATGTACAACAAGATGAGGGACAAGGTCAAGTTCGATGGATTACTAAACCTAATGGAGGTGAGTCCCTAAGTTATCATTGCTCAAAAACCCATTGCGTCTGATTCCGATCAATGGTTTCATCGTTAAATATATTGTTGATCATATCGGGACTACTTGTACTTCCGCATATAATGAATACATATTTCATGTTCGTTTGATGCGCTCCAGTATTTGTTTCGCCCTGTCTGGAAAATTGGTGACTATTCCGTCTGGTTCATACGATGAACATATTGAAATCTCCTCCTCTGTATTTGCTGTCCAAAGAAATGTGAAGAAATTCCTTTGTCGTGCGTAATTTATCTGTTCTCTTGATACAAAATCCCAAGAACCGTGTAACGCTTCAACCTGGCCCTGATAATTGTCTGCAAATGAGATCATGTTTCCCACGAAGATTATGCCGAGTTTTATTTGACTTGCTTCCTTCCTGATACGCTTGAGCGCCTCTCCATCGAACGAAATTATCTCAACATAATCAAAGGCCTTTTGGGCAGTAACCTGGTTTACCACCTCCTTTTCAACTCCGGCGTAGATACTTGATCCGTGCTTTACTTCCACCATGAGGTCTATTATTCCTGCATATTTTGAGAGTACGTCCGAAAACAGCGGCACTTGCTCCGGGTCTCTATCGATGTACCTTGCAGCAGCATTCAATTCCCTAATTTGTTCGTAAGGCATCTCAGAAACCTTCCCATGACCGTTTGTGGTTCTGTCAACAGTATCGTCATGGATCACCACCAACCTGCCGTCCGAAGTTGGATGGATATCCATCTCGATCATATCAGCTCCCATTTTCACAGCAAGATCAAACGCGGCATATGTATTCTCTGGGGCGTATCCTGAGGCCCCACGATGAGCGACAATTATCGGTCTGTCCGACCTCCTTAGAGTTACCATATTCGTACCCTGAGCGATTTCAATTAAGATGCTTAGAATATAAGATTGCTCTCTTTCTTCCCTTCTACCTGCTCAACGCCCCGCAGCCCGTTCACCTCGGATTCTGATATGAACTACTTTGGAATAAGAAGGAGTTGATATGGCCTGTGTTTTACACTACTGCTGTCTAATAGTACATATCCGTAATATCTTTTAGCCGGAATTAACTAATCGAATATGAGGGGGTCTTGGTTTGGCATCAATTAGAGATTCGGGACAAAGGTATGTTCTTTCGATAGATCAAGGAACCACAGGCACGAGATGCGCCATAATAGACCGATCCGGAAAGATAGTTTCATTTGCATACCTACCTCATGATCAGTTTTATCCTCATCCGGGTTGGGTTGAGCAGGACCCTGAACAAATCTGGAATAACATCAGGGCAGTCATAAGAATGGCCCTATACGAAGGGAAGATTGATACATCAAGGCTCATTGCTATTGGCATAACAAATCAGCGTGAAACTACCGTAATATGGAACAGATCGACTGGAAGACCGATTTACAATGCTATAGTTTGGCAGGATGTCAGGACGCAGCCGTACCTTAAGAAATTTGAAGAACATGCCGATTTCTTGTATCGAAGGACCGGCCTTCCGCTAAGCACCTACTTTTCCGCCACCAAGATAAAATGGGTACTCGAAAACGTTCCCGGCGCTAAAGAGAGCGCAAAGAAAGGAGAGCTTCTGTTTGGAAATATGGATTCGTGGCTGATTTGGAAGTTGACCACGCAAAGAGATGGTGGATGCGGCGTTCACGCCACCGATCACACAAATGCTTCTAGGAGCCTGCTAATGGATATAGAAAAGTTGAGATGGTCTGATGAAATATTGGAACTTTTTCAAATTCCGGAATCTATGATGCCTGAAATATATCCTAGCTCCTTTCCGAATGGATTTGGATTAACAGATCCAAAATCTGATTTTGGACGATCGATTGCAATCACGGGAGATTTAGGTGATCAGCAAGCCTCTCTCTTTGGCCAGCTCTGCTTTCAAACAGGAGATACAAAATGCACCCATGGGAGTGGGTCCTTTATCCTCCAGAACACGGGACGCAGGGCTATATTCTCCAGAAACGGACTAGTTACCACCGTGGCCTTTTCCATGAATAAGAATGATGTCTGGTTTGCGATCGAAGGTTCCATAGCTGTAAGTGGATCTATTATCACATGGTTGCAGAAAAATCTTGGCCTGTTGAAGGATCCCAAGGAGTCGGGAAAGATGGCTGCTTCTGTTTCATGGAGCGGCTCGATCGGAGTTTATTTCGTACCCGCTTTTGCGGGTCTGTTTGCACCATACTGGGACCCAACTGCAAGAGGTCTTGTTATTGGATTGACACATCATACCACTTCGGCACATCTGATCAGAGCCGCACTTGAGTCCATATGTTTTCAAACTGTAGATATTGTCCGGGCAATGCAGAAAGACACTGGAGTCACAATTAAATCACTAAAGATGGATGGAGGTCTATCCGCGAACGATTATTTGATGCAACTTCAGGCTGACATTCTTGGCCTTAATATCATCAGGTCAAGAGAGACAGAGATGACTGCGATAGGGGCAGCATACGTTGCTGGACTCGCGTCGGGGTTCTGGAAGGGAACGAATGAGCTGACTGTTCATGCGTCGGAGAAGAGTTCTGAATTCAAACCTTCTGTTGGACATGTGGAACGTGAGTCTATGTACAACGGATGGCTGAGAGCTGTTCAAAGGGCGATGAATTGGAACCAACAATTCCGCGATGATACAGAAGAATAATCGGCCTTTTGTTACTGTCTTTTTCGGTTATCGGTAAAGATGAAGATGGATGCCCGAGGTTAACAATCTGATAGAAGACACGTAGAAACCGATTACAGATTTTGCATGAAATATATAACATGGTTTTTACTTATATTGTATTATGACTTGTAAAAGAAGGGAAATTGTATCAACGTTTTTAACCATCCTAGATTTAAATATTTTATGCAATGAAGACGGAGTTGCATGTACCGAAAAGATCAACCTACACAATCCTCTCCGCGATGGGCTACTTTCTTGATGGATACGACCTGAGCGTTATTTCAGTGTTCACCTTCATATTGTCAACTTACAAAATCTTTGAATATACAAAGTTCGAACTCGCCTTCGTAAGTGGTTCTGCGCTTCTCGGAGCCATGGTTGGTGCAATCCTGTTCGGCCATTATTCGGACAGAATTGGAAGGAGATACTTGTACATATTCGATCTTGTGTTTTTCGTTGTATTTGCTATACTCAGTGCACTCTCAACAAATATTATCGAAATGATCATTTTCAGATTCTTCATAGGTTGGGGCGTTGGAGCGGATTACGCGCTCAGCCCAGTTTACGCAACCGAAATGTACCCTAATGAAAAGAGGGGAAGAGGTTACGGATGGGTATGGGCGTTCTGGAGCATCGGAGCCGGAGTTTCGTTTCTGCTTGGATATCTCTTCTTCCTAGTAACGCCACTACAGGCATGGCGTTATGCCTTGGGACTTGGTGCCGTTCCAGCGCTTGTCACTGTCTTCCTGAGGACCAGAATGCCTGAATCTTCCAGATGGAAAGTAGTTTCACAAGGTGGTAATGCAGTAGAAGAGGCGAAGGCGTTATCGTCTCAGACAGGAATGTCAGAAAATGATATCGGCGCTCTGCTCCAGGAGAAGAAAGACCAAGAAGGTGTATCGGCAGGCTCTATCTTGGCGTTATTCAAGGGAGAAAATCTCAAAAGAACCGCAATAGTGTGGATCCAGTGGATTGCGTATGATATTGGAGCGTATGGTTTTGGTCTCTACTCTCCCTTGATCTTGAGTGCGTTAGGTTTCAAGGGTTCGCTTAGTATCTTGCTCTCTGCTTCACTGTATGTGCCCGGTTTCCTAGGCGCTATGGGTGCCGCATACCTTAACGACACGACTGGAAGACGCACATTGCAGATCGTCGGGTTCGGAGGAATGACCCTTGGCATGATATTGATAGCCGCCGCTTCAGCCTATGCTGGAGCTTTGGTACTAGGCCTCGGGATAATAGGGCTGATATTGTGGTATGGTATTGGGAACCTCGGACCTGGCAACACCATGGGCCTATATGCCATAGAATTACTCCCAACGAAGTTGAGGTCTTCTTCCATGGGGTCTGCGACCGCGATTACCAGATTTGTATCATTTCTCAGCGCCTTCGAATTTCCATTCATAGCTTTGTCCTTGGGTAAATTAACCTTCTTCGAAGTTCTGGTAGTTGTTATGGCATTCGCATTTGTATTTACTATACTCTTCACTCCAGAGACCAAAGGCCTGACACTGGAGCAGATAGCTAAGTCAAAGTACAGACCACATCGCCTTGAATTCCATTATGATAAGACAGGAGAGGTAACGGAGGAAGCTAAGGCTCAAAACGATTAACGAAGTTTTTTCTTTACAACCTGACACCAATGTGCATCATTTATTTTTGGCCATGATCTCTCCAGGTATTATCGTTGGTCAGGAACTTCGACCTGATATCCTAGTTCCACTTATAAATCCGGGGTCTTATGATCTATTCATGAAGACCGACGTAGTGGTTATTGGCGGTGGAGCAAGCGGACTCTTCACAGCCCTTGACCTGTCAACCAGAGGTGCTGATGTCGTTCTTGTCGAACGTGGAATCCTGTTGAGCGGGACGTCGGGGAGGTTTCACGGCCTGCTACATAGTGGCGCAAGATACGCCGCCATCGATAGGGCTGCAGCAGTCGAATGCAGAGAAGAAAGTGCTGTAATAGCCAGAATGGCACCCTTCGCTATAGTGAGCGAAGGTGGCCTGTTTATCAGGCTCAAAGGCGATGACGATTCGTACACTGACAGGTTTCTCAAAGGTTTGAACGACTCCGGGATTGAATTTACGGAGGCTGATCTGAAGGAGATAAGGCATTATGATCCAGAGTTGTCTCCCGAAGTCGATTTCGCTGTCAAAGTACCAGACAGGGTGCTGGACCCCTTCAAACTTTTTTACAGTTTAGCATTATTGGCCAAGAACAGAGGGGTCAAATTTTTCCTTTCAACAGAAGTCACAGGTCTTGATGGCGAAAGAAGAATCGTACACACGGCTCGTGGCGACATCGAAACGAAGGTTGTGGTAAACGCAGCAGGTCCGTGGGCCAACAAAATTCTGCAGATGTACTCAAAGGAAGTAAACATGATGCCTGCGTTAGGCGTCATGCTGGTTTATGATGCGAGAATAGTCCACAGGGTAATAAACAGACTTCGTCCACCATCAGATGGTGACATCATACTTCCATTCTATCAAAAAACCATAGTAGGAACCACCGCCCAGCTTGTGGAAGACGTAGATGATGTGGAAATTCTCCCTGAGGATATTCAGCTACTTGTGGACGAAGGCTCCAAAATGGTTCCCATTCTTGCAAGAATGGTCTACAGAAGAAGCTACTATTCAGCGAGACCTTTAATTGGCGGTCAGGATGCAAGGTTGGCAAGCAGGGACTTCGAAATAATCGATGACGATTGGTTGGTCACAGTCATAGGTGGAAAACTTACAACTTCGAGATTAATGGCGGAAAGGGTTTCTGATCTTGTCTGTTTAAAGCTGGGAATCGACGAAGGTTGCATTACGAAGGATTTGGTGCTTTCTTACGCAGCTCAAAGGACCCCTGTAGACGGTACCATTGGCGAAGATGTATATGGTCACGGACTTTGGCTCGCATCTGTTGTTGGAGAGATTTCAAGTTGATCGAGGTAAATGGAGGGTTAGAAATTGCAGCAACTGGTTCCAGCGTACTTGATTTCCTGAGCCCGAAAAATATCTCAAAATGCCTTCCTAATCTACAAGAATTCAATGAAATGGACCAAAATAACTTTCAGGCCGTGTTTAAAATTGAGTTGCCGCAAAGCCTAGGTGTAAGCTATTTACAAAACCTCAGCGTCAGGATGACCTTCACAATGTCGAATGCGCAAGACGGAGTCGTTTTGAAGGGTGAGGGTAGAACTGCCGGCATAAGGATAAGGCTTTTCCTGAATGTCAAAGTTGTGCCTAAAGAAAGATCGTCGCTGCTGGAATATGAAGGTCAGGTTGACACAGGGCTCATTGAAAAGTTCCTAGGAAAAGAAAGATTGGAATCCATGACAAGAGACATATCGACAAAGATAGTATCATGCATCTCCCGGACGCTGCAGGATTATCGGTGATCGACTAGTCAGCTACGTCAGTCTTCTTTTTATGTCGGATTGTGTAAAATCTTGTCGAGTACAGGACTTGATTTTTGATTAAAGCTGATTAATGTGGATTAAGTTAAAGGATGTCGCTAAAAATGGGTAACTCAAGAGGAGTGGTAAGAATATTCGAGGGTAGACCCACCTTAGAGGGGGCAGGTGTTCGGCTCCGACGCGCGTTCGGTGGACCTGAGATGGGAAGATTGTTTGACCCTTTTCTTCTTCTCGATGATTTCGGTTCAAGGTTTCCCCATGAGTATCTGGCGGGTTTTCCGTGGCATCCTCACAGAGGAATAGAAACAGTTACGTATCTTATTAAGGGAGAAGTTCATCATGAGGACAGCACAGGGACAAAGGGTATCATAAGAGGTGGTGAGGTTCAATGGATGACCGCAGGCAGCGGGGTATTTCATGCGGAAATGCCCAAACCCGGTAGGAAGGTTGTGGACGGACAAGAGGTTGAGGACCCAGAAATGAAGGGTCTTCAGCTCTGGATCAACCTTCCGTCCGGAAACAAGATGTCAGACCCGAAGTATCGTAATCTTTTATCCTCAGAAACCCCAGTTCTAAGGTTAGATGATGGCACTGAGGTAAAGCTGATTGCTGGGGAGATCAAAAAAGTGCCTGGTACCGGGAACGTTAAGGGCCCTGTCTCTGACCTGTCTGTACCTGTTCATTACCTTGATATTGTGATGCAGGATTCGAGCAGCTTTGAGTATGCTTTGCCCGAATCGTTTAACTCATTTATTTATCTCATGAATGGTGAGGTATTTTTTGATGATTCAAAGGTTCAGGCGAAGCCAGGAAGTGTTGTCTTATTTGATAGAGAGGGTGACTCGATAAAGGTTACTACCCGCGACGTTGGCGCCCATTTTCTACTAATTGCGGGCAGACCACTGAACCAGCCGATTGCATGGTACGGTCCTATCGTTATGAACACGCAGGAGGAGTTACAAGTCGCAATGCAGGAGCTTAGAAATGGCAACTTTATCAAGAAGAAGGCCACTTCTTACGATTACTTTAGATACTGATAACAGTCGGTGGCAACATCGTTAGAGTTGCTTTAGAGGGTTCAGGGCAGAAGGTGACGTATTAAGAAAGAGAGGCTTGCGCTGTAACCTTCGATTCTATTTTTCAACTTTACCAATCCATGTCCTTCGTCGTCAAAAACCATGAAGTAAACTTCCTTATTCTGCTCCTGCAGAGTTTTGACGATCTGCTCCGTCTCACTGACTGGAACTCGAGGGTCATTCCTCCCGTGAATAATGAATAAAGGGGCCTTTATTCTATGGGCGTTTGTTACGGGTGATATGCTGGTCAGGAACTCGGCGTCCTTGTCCGGGTCGCCATACTCCACGATCCTCAATTTTCTCCTCCAAGGTCCTGTGTTTTTAAGAAATGTTACAAAGTTGGCTATCCCAACAACATCCACTCCGGCCCTCCAAGTATCTGGACTCGAGTACATACACGCAAGCACCATAAATCCCCCGTAAGAACCACCAAAAACCGCCAGCCTTCTAGGGTCTGAGATTCCCATCTTCTTGCACTCTTCTACCACAGCCAACACATCCTTTACAGTGTCCATTCTTTTGTATGTGTCATCCAGATGTGTGAACATCCTCCCATAACCTGTGCTTCCCCTGAAGTTTGGCGCCACCACAGCGAGTCCCCTGCTTACCATGAACTGTACCAATTGGTTGAATGATGGTCTGAACTGAGACTCAGGACCCCCATGTATATAGAATATTGTTGGATAGGGAGGTTGAGTGTGAGGTCTGTAGAGAAAAAATGGGATTCTCAGCCCATCGAAGGAGATGGTGTGGAACAGTTCAGGCTCGACAAAGCTTCCCGGTTCTATACCAGCTGTGGAACTCCATGTAACCCTCGAAGGTAAATCTTTGTCAAAGTCGAACTGCCATATTTCCGTATTTAGTCTGGAGCTAGAGAGCGTAAATGCCAACCTACGACCTGTACCAGACCAGGAAAGTGAGGATATTACGCCTGGAGGGGTATTAAGCTGTACCATGTTAAGGGATCCTGTATCGACCAGCCAGAGTTTGGAAAAGCCATCTTGATTCACTGTAATACATATTTTTGACCCGTCAGATGAAAGAACCATATCCTCTACCTCCCCCTCGAAGTTTGTAAGATATTCGACCATCGTGTCACCAGGCCTCATTCTTGCGCATTGAGGCTTGTCCTTTCCTATGTCCGTTACCATGTATATTCTTCCATCTATCTTGCAAAACTGCGCGGGTGAAAACACCGCGCTACCCTCGTGATGAACAAGCTCAGTCACCTTGCCTTCCCTTAATCTCAGCAGATATAGGTGTTGGTCGAATGGGCCATCGGCTCTCATACAAAGAAGTGTTTGCCCATCCTGAGACCAGTCAAGGACGTAGTTATTCCCGTCTTGTTGATAGACTAGTTCGGCGTTGGAACCGTCGATTGTTTTGACATAAACGTCATAAAATCTGCTATCACGTGCATTCGAAGTGTATGCCAAGAATCTGTCATCTGGAGACCAGCACCCCAGATTGTGGATAACTTGGTTATTAAATGTCAACCGCCTCCGAAACCTACCCCTTCTTGAAAGAATAGAAATTTGAAACCTTTCGTTTCCTCCTGTATCAGATGTAAAGGCGAGTATCTCCCTTGAGCTGGAAGGTTTTATTGCCGAAACCCTGTCCTCGCCGAAGGTCAATTGATAGGGCCATCCATTACCTGATATGTCCAAGGCCCAAACGTTCGGTACTCCGGTCAGGTCGGTGACGAAGGCGATTGACTTATCACTATTAAAGTAGGCTGCGCCTGAACAGCTTTTAATGCTCAGGTACCTTATTAGTTCCGCCTTAACGTCATCATCAATCTGGTCGCTCAATGTTTCCGCCACCCTTAACTAGTAGTTAAGTAATATGTGTTAGTCCTTCATTTTAACGTATATTCTCCAGAATCCATAAATCTCTATTTCTTTGAAGCGATTAATATCTTCGTGGTTTATAATGATCTGGGGTAAGATTGTTCATCTGAGGGGCATCGAAAGAGAGGACCTCAAGCTCCTTCACAGATATCTAAATGATGAGGAGGTTATGGCTTGGGCCAGAAGCAGGCCTGACCATACAATTTCTATGGAGGCGCTGGAAAAGGAGTACGAACTTGAACTGAAGGGTGAGGATACAAGAAGAAGGACTTTCATCATTGTTGAGAATGAATCAGGCAAGCCAATAGGCTGGGCCTCCATTCGTTGGCACGGTTCTCACTCTACCACCGCAGATATTGGTCTCGCCTTAGGGGAGAGGGACATGAGAGGAAAGGGTATCGGAACTGAGGTGAACCAACTTCTCACTAGTCTTGCATTTGATCAGTATAACATGCACAAGGTTGAATTGTGGACACTTGCTGAAAACAAAGCTGCAATCAATTCTGCAGCTAAGAACGGCTACCAAATAGAAGGTACCCTTAGGGAAACAGTATTTTTTAACGGAAGCTTTCACGATGCTGTTCTGATGGGGATAACCAAAGATGACTATATATCAGCCAAAGCGAACCGAAGATAAATATCACTTCCCAGAACGTTTCTGTGCTTCTAATATGTTAAACTAACCTGCGCGTGAGCACAATATTTCACTCCAATAACCAGCAAAGGTATTCAATGTAAGGCGGATGCGCCGGTACAATTTCTCTTTCCTTTTTCTCTTGTATATAAAAATGCGATATACTTTGTTTCGAAAGGTTAATTTCAGCACAGTTACGAATAAATATGCGCGAGCAAATTCGATTCGCGGTTGAAACGATCTGTGAGTAAGATCCATACTCACTGGGTTTTTGTCGCTTTTGGCTTGGTTTTGGTGCTGTTGATTTCAGTTTTAGCTTCGGCTTATCCGTACAACCCAGCTGACTTGGTTCAGAATTGTCTTTCTACCCCCGGTCTGCACGAACTTATTCAAAGATGCCCCCAAGAGCTCTTTTAGACCAAGGGATCCAATGAAAAGATTGCGTTTATTGAGCCGGTATTTACGACCACGGCGTACTCATCGTTCTACGCATTCTACGCCAAATATCGGAAGGTCCCGCCAGGGGAAAATGTCACAAAGGACCTTAATCTTTTGAACACCACTATTCAGATGGGCTGGGGACATTCTACTTCTCTGTATCTCTTTCTAAAGTCCAACTTGGCGGCAAAGGGAGGTCTGCTGCTAGGTAAGAATGCATTCATATTGACCGATATCGATGTAGATCGTGGTAAACTCTTCTCACCAACAAATGGAAGCAGACTCTTCGATGCCGCTGTGATAGGGTTTTCGGAATATGTAACAAAAGCTGAATACCTGGCGTTTGAACGTTTTGTAGCCACAGGCGGGTTGCTTGTCATCCTTTCAGCGACAACCTTCCTTGCCCAAGTCGCCTATTATCCTGACGCATCGAAGGTTGCACTGATTGGTGGTAACACGTGGTACTTCAACGGGTATTCTGCTTGGAAGGGGCCGCTAGGTATGTGGAACCGTGACAACACCAACTGGGTGGGAAGTAATTATGGATTGTTCTATGCATCGGAAAAGTACAGCATAAGTGGTGCAATCGCGAACACTTCAAACCCTTATGGTTGGGAACTTTATTCGTTGTTTGGTTCAAGGCTGTTCACAGATTATACCCCCCACGAAGAGAATCTTGTTACCAATTCAAGCGACAAAATCATAGCTTTATGGAACTTGAAAGGTTACAACGCCACGGTTGCTGTATACGAGCATGATTTCGGGAAGGGAAGGGTGATTCATTTTGGCGTCTTTGGAACAGATATACTGATGAATGACAATGAAATGCAATTCTTCTTGCTTTCGGTTCTTGGTTTACTTCAAGTGAATGCCAGAATAATAAGGGATGGGTGCACGGAAAGTGTGTTCGCTTGGCCATCGGTGCCGCCAGGTTCTAAGGTAAATGCTACTTCGTCCTACTTGTTGTACCGTGGTGTTTTGTACCAGATGGACAAGGTGGGTCCGCAGTTATTTGAGACAAATATTGATATATGTCCAACAAAAGGCTCCAGCTTTAATATCTTTATCTTCGCTTCGAATATCATGTCAGGTTTTTCAACCCTCCCCGTCTCTATTTGATATGCATGAGCAGCGGCCCGGTCTTTTCGGTATCATGTATCAGAATACAGAAGGTTATAGAAAGATATAATGGGTTTTCTGTTCACCCGGAAGTTTAGGTACTGTCCTCTTACCCCTTTGTTGCCTCATTTTCAGCCTTATTTTATCAAACACTTAAATCCGATCTGATACAGAACAATACCGGCTCGGGCATCTTTATTGATAATCTGTACAGGTATCTTTGTGATAAGGGGTGACCACAGGGGATGAGTGGAGATGTTGTTAAACCCGCCGGACCTGATTCTAGAATAAAATATTTTGAAACGCCGGCCATACAAAGACTCCTTCGCAGAGTCAAAGAGGGCGTTATTACAGAGTTCAGGCCGTATTTTGATGCCGAAGCGCACAACGTTCAGTACACTGATGCTCAGATGGCCACGGAACTGAACAATGAACAGACGAAGTTGGCTCTTGAACTGCTTGCCGATGAAGGCATATTGAACAGAGAACCGGCAGAGTCTTACTATACCTGTCCCCAATGCTCATCCAAAGACCTTCTTGCAAGGGCAAGATGCAATTACTGCGATTCAGAATCGATTGTGAGCTCTAAGGGTCTGGAACACCTTCACTGCGGGTACAGGGAATTTGAATCCACATTTTCCTCCCCCAAGGGACTTGTTTGCCCTAAATGCAAGGAGAATATGAAGGCGTTAGGCGTAGATTACAGAAGGGTGGGTGTGCTTTACAGGTGTATGGAATGCGGGAGAGTCGATTCGGTGGTACAGCTGCGCTTTGCCTGCAACTCCTGCAAAAGAAGGTTCGCACAGGGTGACGCAAAGATGCAACTTTATCATGTTTACAGGATGAACCCAGAGACCAAGGAAAGAATCGAGAAGTATCTTCTAAACCACGAGGCAATAAGAGATGCCTTGGCCGATAGGGGTTATGAGGCCGGTTTCGAACAGAAAATTCAAGGAAGGTCTGGGTTGCCTGTGGAGGTTGACCTGGCTGCATGGACCTCTTCTGATGGGGGCGAGAAACAGCTTCAGCTGATCGCAGATTTCAAAATGGTGCCAACCCCAATTGACACAGATACCGTAAGGCTGTTCCTCAGCAAGATGGAGGACCTTCAGGTGAAGAAAGGTATCATCATTACCCTCCATGGTGCAACCGAGCAGGCTAGGAAACTAGCAAAATACGGCGGAATTTCATTAATTGATTGTAGCGGAATACCTAGCATACCTGAAAAATTCGAAACTGCCTTGAATGAGCTTTTTGAGCAACAACCTCTTACCGTTTCAACAGTCAGAATAAATGAGACTGGAACAGAGACTCAACGGAGTGCAAAAGATGCGCAACAGAGTAGGGAAAAAGGTTCTATTGAGGAGGAAGTTGATGATTCTGAGCATAATGCCCTACTCGCCCTTATGTATGGGAAGCAGGAGCAGACGCTGAAGCTCATTAGACAAATTTCGCAGAGGACCAGAGCTGATTTCAAGAGGCTGGAGGAGCTGCTTAAGAAGCTACCTGAAGTGGAAGATTCTAAGGCAAGGGAAGAAAGCTGAGATCTGAATTCGTAATTCTTTGGGCTACCCTCACCTTCGTTGTACTGGGTGTCATGGCTTACGTAATGAAATCCCCACTGACTCTAATATCACTCATCCTTGCCTTTACAATATCTTTCTATATTTTGGCGCTCCCAAGGGGCCGAAGAGATACGGGGGAAGAGAGGAGGATACCTCCGCTAATAATCCTCATTGTGGTGGTTTCCCCGCTTTTCTTCGTATTTCTGGTGGGGTTACAAGGGTTGGTATACTGGGGTTCGGCCGTACTTGTAGTGGTGGCGGTGGGATTGATGTTGACGTTCTGGGTGGACCTGGTTACTGTCCCTCTTTCAGTCATCAGCGGGTTCGATCAGGGGAGGCAGCGAAGTGAACAGGAACACATCCCATCAATTACCGTGATTATACCTGCGTTCAACGAGCAGGAAGTAATAGGCAGCACGATCACCTCTGTGCTGGAGGCAGAATACACGAGAAAACAGGTTATTGTGGTTGATGATGGAAGTACTGATGGAACACTTGGCGTTGCAAAGCGATTTGCACCTGATGTTCTGGTTCTCCATAAAGAAAATGGGGGGAAATCAAGCGCATTGAATTATGGGTTGAGGTACGCAGGAGGCGATATAATTGTGGCGGTAGATGCAGATACCATTATTGGCAGAGAATCACTAAAGGAGATAGCAAGAAGTTTTACAAGAAGCGAAGTGGTTGCTGTTTCTGGAAATGTAAAAGTGTTGAATAGGGAAAACTGGTTGACGAAGTGCCAAGCTCTCGAATACATAGTCAGTATACAGATAGTCAGAAGGGCGCTCGACAGATTCGGGTGTGTTACCGTGGTTCCTGGGTCCTTGGGTGCGTTCAAGAGAAGGACACTTGATGAAATGGGTGATTATGATAAGGACACCCTCACCGAGGATTTTGATGCTACAATCAAAGTACTAAAAACCGGGTCGGTGGTGCAGGCAAGGCCCGAGGCTGTGGCGTATACGCAAGCTCCAAGGTCCCTCCCGGACTTCTACAGGCAGCGGATAAGGTGGTATAGTGGTAATTTTCAGACCTTCAAGAAACACGTTGACGTTTTGACACACCCAAGGTATGGGTCTCTGTATGAGTTGGGGTTTCCTTTCATGCTGATCACTATGGCGGTAGTTCCCTTCGCAGGGCTCGTTGTCTGGGGTGCGGCGATAGCGGCGATAATTCTTGGACAGGGGCTATTTCTTGCAGAAATATTCACATTGTTTGTTCTCTTGCAGTTCTTTCTCTCGATGCTTGCGATAGAAATGGATTCGGAAAGCCGAAGTTTGCTTTTATATTCGCCATTTTTTGTTGTTGGTTACAAACAGCTGGTGGATGTCATAACTATTATCGGAATATTTAGGGTGGCAACAGGACGAAAATTGCCATGGACAAGGGCGAAAAGAATGAAGTCAACAGAGCAGATAGTTGAAGCTGTTGCATAGATAAGTGAGTTTTTTAGACATCGGGCAGGATCAAGCAATCTGCAAAGCCAAAAAAAGAATCCAGACCGTTCAAATGCAGTTGTTTGCGTGACATTCTCCAACAGGTAAACCCCTTAGCTTTCATACTTTTTCTGCGGATTGCCGAGGTACTTTCTTACTCGCTTACTTTGTTGTGCAGTCCTCTTGGCGTTTTGCATGGAAGCTATCCCGTTATCAGGGGCTGGGGTTCCTCCTTGATTCATGGAGCTTGTTTGTTATTCAATGCCGTTCTCATCCTTCATGGACTTACATGGCTCTGGAGACCCCATGTCCACCAGTCTAGAATCGCCCTCCTATTGTGGTGCCTCGATAACGGGTGTCCTCAACGGGAGGAGATAGGATTCTCGCTTTCTGTGTGCCCCAAAGTAGCTACCAGAAATATCATCCTGATATATTTTAAGCTCGTGAAGGAAACAAATTCATCTCATCCATAAAGTGTGGGGTTTCTTTGTTTCCCCAAGGCTCTTCGTTTACTATGCCTTCATCCCGCCAGGTGCTATGGCTCCGATGCTTTGGTATTTTTCCCTGAGAGGCTTTTTATCGATTTTGCCAGTACTTGTCTTTGGCAGAGGTTCGTTCACAATTACGTATTTGTCAGGCAACCAGAACTTGGCGAGCTTTCCCTGCTCTACGAACCCACTCATATGGGATTGAAGCTGTTCCTCACTGATAGGTTGATTTGCATAGATTATTGCGAGCGGTCTTTCCCCCCAGGCTTCACTCTTCATCCCTATTACTGCAGCCTCCGCCACGGCGGGATGTCTGCTCAAGTAATCTTCAAGGAGAACACTGGATATCCATTCGGAACCACTCCGGATCGCGTCCCTAAGCCTGTCCACTATCATGACAAATCCTTCTTCGTCAATCACAGCCATGTCCCCTGTATGAAGCCAACCTCCCTTCCACAGCTCCTTCGTTCTTTCCTCATCCTTGTAGTACTCCTGAGTGAGCCAAGGTGCACGTACAACTATTTCACCGGCTGTCTTATTATCCCGGGGCACATCCTTCATCTCGCTGTCCACCACTCTCAGCTCCACGAAGGGGATGGGCAATCCTGTTTTCAGAAGCACCTTCTCCAGGAGCTCCTGTTCCTGCATCCCTCTGTGAGAATCTGTTGGGGTAGCGAGCGTAAGAACAGGTGCGGTTTCGCTCAGTCCGTATCCAGACATAACATGGATTCCGAGCGAAGTTGCCTTCTGCGCAAGACCTCTTGGCAATGCAGCTCCCCCGACGGTGATCTTCCAATTCTTCAGAACGTCTCTGTATTCCTCCACATTTGGCAGGTTAACTATCATACCCAGTATACTCGGAACCATTGCTGAGAAGGTGACCTTCTCTCTCTTAACCAGCTCGAGTATGTTTGCTGGATCATATTTTCCTATGAGAACGAATTTTGATCCGAGTATACCTGCATTATAAGGAATGCCCCAGCAATGAACATGGAAAAATGGCACCACGGGCATAATTACATCGTCCGCTGCAAGGCCATGTTCCTTCGGGGCCATCGCGAACCCTACCAGGGTGGAAATTGAATGAAGCACCACCTGTCTATGAGTAAACCATACACCCTTGGGGAATCCGGTCGTTCCTGAAGTGTAGAAGAGGGTGGCAACGTCCCTTTCGCCCGGTTCCTTAAATTCATAGTGAGGGTCTGAACTATTCAGAAGGTCTTCGTAGAACTTCACAATCACCCCCGACCTAGGAAAAGAAGGAGCGGATCCGGTGTCGCTCATTGTAACAACACTCGTTACATGCTTGAGAGAAGGGAGCATCTTACCCACGCCTGGTAGGAAATCATCTCTTACCAGTAAAACCTGGTCTTCGGCGTTATCAATTGTATATGCAAGGTGTTCAGGGGGCAGCCTTATATTCACGGTATGAAGAACCGCGCCCATCATGGGCACGGCGTAGTAGGCTTCGAGATATCTGTTCGTATCAAAATCCATAACACCTACACGCATCCCTTTCTTGACCCCCATGCCTTCCAGACCAGACGCTAGCCTCCTGACCCTGTCAAAGAAGCCCACCCAGTCATATCGTACGTGCTTGTAAACAATTTCGAACCTGCTCCTCCTATGAAGTGTTCTTGACAGTATTCTGTTTATCGTAAGCGGATAATCATAATACATAAAATCACCAAAGTGGAAGTTGCGTATAAAATTTCCGCAGCGGGATATAACAAACCGATTTTTACCTCCTTTGGGAAAGGATTGGTGATGTCGATTTACTATGTATTGGTCAGTCAAATGAAGCGTCTGCTAGAAAGGAATTTCTTCAAGCTAGCAATTCTATTGATAATTGTTGTGACGTATGGTACCATATCCGAATATTACCTCGAATACGGAGTTCCCGGCTCGGGTGTCAAATCTCTTTTTGACAGTTTCTGGTTCACCATGCAAACTATAACCACGGTGGGCTATGGTGATACCCCAGTGGTTTCGTTCTGGGGAAGAATCAATGCGGTTCTCTTAATGCTTGTTGGAATAGGTGTACTTGGGTTCTTCAGTGCAAGCTTCGCCGCCCGCCTTATAGAGTACTCGGCCCTAAAAGGTAAGGGGGAAGGTGCTGTAAAATTGAAAAATCATGTCTTGGTCTGCAATTGGAACCAGATAGCTGACACCCTTTGCGAAGAGCTCCTGCTCGAGAAGACGGAAGTGGTTTTGCTTGCACAACTAGAAAAGCTACCCAAGGAAGGCCTTGAATTCGTAAAGGGTACGTGTCTCCATTTGGCAGACCTTGAAAAGGCGGGTGTCAGACATGCGGAATCGGTGATAATTCTTTCGGAGACAATCACGGATAGCGAGCTTGCAAGCGGAGTGGATGCAAAGACGATTTTAGGGATAATGAATACAAGAAAATTGAATCCAAGCACCCACATTGTGGCTGAGCTTCTAAGACCAGAAAGCGTCGAGAATGCAAAGTTTGCAGGCGCTGATGAACTGGTGGTGAGGGGACAGGTGTCGGCTAAGCTTCTCTCAAGAGGGGCCCTGGATCCAGGGACGGTGGACATAATGGAAACCATACTCTCTGCCAAGTCAGGAGAGGAGATCTTTGAGGATGCTTTACCTAGCTGGACGAAGGGGAGAAGCTATCGAGATATTGCAATAGGACTTTTTCAGGCGAATGCGACGCCCATAGCTCTTAGGGGATCTTCCGGTTTAAGGATTAATCCTCCACCAGAAACGGTTGTAGACCATGATTCTGTTGTGTATATAGCGAAGGATCGTATAAATTTAGGGCAGATAAAAGTGTAATTTGCTGAATCTTATTGTGGTGAGTGGTACACTTTTTCGTTTACGGTGTCGTTAAACCACTGTTCTTTTATACCTGAGGTCTGGTATAGCTAGCAGATTGTCTGGGAAGCTTCGTACCGCTTTCCTTGTTATTATGACCGCGGTATTTTATGCGGCCGGTGCTCACGGTCTGGCTTTTGCCTATACGACTTACACCGTTCAGCCCGGCGATTATTTGGTATTGATATCGATGAAGTATAATGTTTCATGGCAAGGCATAGCACAGCTTAACAATCTTTCATCGCCATACACCATCTATCCAAATCAGGTTCTTCTCATCCCACCGTCACACTGTTTGGGGTCGCACGACTTGGATGATTGTTACAAGGTTGTTCACGGGGACACGTTGTATAAGATAGGTCTGAGGTACCATGTATCCTGGCAATATATAGCTCAGCTGAACGACATAACCCCGCCCTACCTTATATACCCGGGGGAGACGCTGTACATACCAGACCATATGGACCTGGCGGCTGAAGTTCGTTCCCCTATTATTTTGGGGGGCTACTTCTGATTTACACTGCGCAGGTTAGGTTTGAGGTTATTTTGAGAAAAAATAAAATCTTTCACTTGATAGATTCTATTTTCTCTAGCTCAGCCATGGCGCTCTTTGCAAGAATTCCAACCTTAGAGAGGTATTCCAGTTTCCTTTTGATTTCCACACGTTGCACATTGAGTCTTTCATTTTCTTCCTTAAGCGCATGAATTTCTTCCCGAACTGACTCGTTCTGTTTCCTGAGTTCCTCCACCTCGTTATCTGTCTTTGTTAGTATATACATTGCGTCTCTGACATCCTTTCGTAGCGCCTCCTTGATCCTGCCAAACTCATCAGGGGGTACAGACATAGATTTGACCATCATCTACAGTTTAAAAAGGCTATTCGCCGACCGATATCTCCCATCCATGTAGGCGAAAAACGGGTTGGTTATCGACCAGCGGCCGCTTCCTCAATAACAGTACAATTTAATTAATAACCTTCAAACTGAAGTAGATCTTCCTTTATCATTCTCCTTTCTCGACTCTTACGCGAAGGTCTTGGTGGTACTTTTCGAATAAACCCTTTTCTCTTTGGTAATGCGTGCTGTCGTATTTTTGCCCGGTTGCTTCGCATAGAGATCTATGTTCGGCTTCAAGTGCGAGCAGCCTCATGGATTCGGTAGCACAGCCGTAATATGTTGAAAAATATTTGAACCGTAACGCTGCAAGCTTGGATGAAAGTGTTATATGTTCACCTATCAGTTTCTCTGCTTCTTTTTTGATCGATTCATTCTTAGGACGAAGGTCACCATTTTCGGGTGACTCTCCTTCGTGATTTGAGACGGCCTCCTCAAGGACTTGATTAATGTCCAGGCCGAGCCTTTCCGCCCTTGCCCTTAGGGCAATGTATGCCCTGTCTTCGATTTCAATAATTTCGGTATGCTTCCTACTGCTTCGTGAAAATAACCTCACTGTGAGGACCCCCTCAATATAGCAAGAAGTTCTCTATTCCGGTTAACCAGCTCGTCTACTCTACCCTCCATCCATTTAAGGTCGGTTTCCGCTTCGTGCTGTCTGGATTCTAGATCATTTAGCTCTGCCTTTAGTTTGGGTATTTCAGATTTCAATCGATCCACTTGGGAAGACCTTTGCTCATGCTCTATCCTATCAAGTATGATTTCACACTTTTCCACAATATCTATTTCATGTAATTCTTGTCTCCTACCGTGAGGAGACTTGCTTTTTATGAGCTTGATTTTCACCAATATAACCTCCTGTAAGACATACATTCTCTTTCCCTTTTTGAGGAAAGTACTAACGTGCTCACCAACTCTCCTACCTGAATCAAGTAGGAGTCATCAGCGCGGTCAGCACGGTTTGGGCAGCTGAGCCCCGGCGGACTCCATCGCCTTTATGAACGCAACCTATGGGTTATTATGTGAACTACCCCCGCCCTGACGGGATGGGGCTTCCTGCTTCTTCCACCAGACTCGTTCCCTTTCTTTTGAGAAAGGTTACGGAGGTCTTTGATGTCCACAGGCGTAAATTCGGACTGCACCAGTCCTACCTTCATCATATCTATCTCGAAGCAGATAAAAAGTTTTCTATAAGGGGGCTATCCATCCCCTCCGTCACGGAAGGGGATTTACGCCCCTTCCAGACCCCCGAAAGTTAACGGTTGAATCAAATTCCTGGCAAGCCAGATGTCAAAAAGATTAAATGATATGATGTATAATTCATCTACATATTGAAAGGTAGGTACGTGCTCCTCGCTGCAGCAGCAGCTGGAATAGTTGTTATCCTGATTTTTTATGCAGCGTACCCTCTCCTCAACTCAACAAAGATATCAACTATAATGTCTGACCCATCTTCGTTCAACGGGAAACAAGTAAGCGTTTTCGGTTCCGTTACTCAGAGGTATAGCGGTGGTTTCATTCTGTCAGATGGCACAGGAAGTGTGCTGATAGTTTGGCAAGGAACATTGCCTGCGGTGGGAACCTCAAATGTGTATGTAACCGGAACCTTGACTGGTGGTGGAATACAGATTGGTGGTTTACAGATAAAGGGA
>JGI20133J14441_1000429_pt1 | contig 39654 bp, 36 predicted proteins | sample RS3BMetagenome_FD_14441 | JGI IMG/M metagenome (IMG submission 14441)
TGTCAGCGTTCAAGTATTTCCCTAGTGCTTTACGAAGACGTTCAAGTAATTCCCTACCTCGACGTTCACGTAATTCCCTACCCCTGAGGGTGGGGATCCCCCCACCGGGCTCCTTGTTCCACTAATCGCTTCGCTGTCCCCCGAGGAGAGCGAGTCGCTGTTGACAAGGAGAAGTTTTGACGTGAAGGACATCGTTGAGTTGTTGATGCACTGGCATGCCGGCCGCCCGAAAGTGGTGGTGGCTGCCAGCCTGGGAACGGACCCCAAGACCGTCCGGAAGTACGTGGCCAAGGCCGAGGAGGCCGGGATCTCCCCCGGGGGCCCGCCGCTGTCGCAGGCCGAGTGGGGAGCGCTCGTTCGAGGCTGGTTCCCCGAGCTGGTCGACGCCCGGGCCCGCAGCCTCACCTACGCATCCGTCCACGAGCACCACGACCGGATCGAGGGGATGCTCGAGACCAACACCGTCGCAACGGTGCACCAGCGCCTGCGGGACGAGCACGGTCTTGCCGTCGGGATCTCGAGTTTCCGCCGCTACGTGTGGCTGGAGTTCCCCGACCAGGCCACCGCTGACAAGGTGACCGTCATGCGTCCCGACGTCGAGCCCGGCGAGGAGGTCCAGATCGACTACGGGCACCTGGGCAAGTGGCTCGACCCGAGGACCGGCAAGTTCCGCCGGGTGTGGGCGTTCGTGATGGTGCTCGCCTTCAGTCGCCACATGTTCGTGCGTCCTACGTTCTCGATGAGCCAGTCCGAGTGGACGGCGGCACACGTCGAGGGCTTCGACTACTTCGGCGGTGTGCCTCGACGGCTGATCCCGGACAACCTGAAGACCGGCGTCATCAAGCCCGACATCTACGACCCCGGGCTCAATCGGTCCTATGCGGAACTGGCCGAGCACTACGGCGTTCTCATCGACCCCGCACGCGCACTGAAGCCGAAGGACAAGCCGAGGGTGGAGCGCCAGATGCCCTACGTGCGGGACTCGTTCTGGCGGGGCCGGGAGTGGGTCGATCTGGCCGACATGCGACGGGGTGCATTGGAGTGGTGCACCGACGTGGCCGGTGTCCGCCACCACCGCTCGATGGAGGGGGCCTCCCCGCTGTCGGTGTTCACAGCTTCCGAGGCACCTGCTCTCATCGGGCTCCCGGCCATGACCTTCGAGATCGCCACCTGGAGCTACCCGAAGGTGGCACCGGACTGCCACGTCAAGGTGGACAAGGCCCTCTACTCGGTGCCCTGGCGGTTCATCGGCCGCAACGTCGATGCCCGGTGCGGGGACAGGACCGTCGAGGTGTTCGTCGACGGTGAGGTGATCAAGACCTGGGCACGCGTCGAACGGGGCAAGCAGACGGACTGGGCCGACTTCCCGCCCGAGAAGGTGGCCTTCTTCATGCGCACCCCCCAGTGGTGCCTGAAGCGGGCGGCAGAGCTCGGATCCTCAGTGCACGAGCTGGTCGAAGGGCTGTTGGCTGACGGCGCGCTCTACCACCTCCGAGCTGCCCAAGGTGTAGTTGGACTGGCCGACAAGCACGGGGCCACTCGGCTGGACGCGGCCTGCCGCCGGGCCATCGAGGTCGGCGACCCCGAGTACCGAACGGTGCGAGGGATCCTGAAGGCGGGCACCGAGCACGACGGAGAAGCGGCACCCGCCGTGCCGAGTGCGCCCGCACACCTCCACGGCCCGACCTCCCTCTTCGACCACCTGGCGGCAGACGAGGTGACGGGATGACTCGCACCCACCAGCTCGAGACGACACTTCGGTCCTTGAAGCTCTCTGGGATGCTCGACACCTTGGAGAGCCGGCTCGCCCAGGCCCACGCCGGTGAACTCGGTCACGTCGAGTTCCTCCAGACCCTCTGCGAGGACGAGCTTTCACGCCGGGACGCGGCGGGCATCATCCGCCGGGTGCATGCCGCCCGCTTCGAGCAGCTCTGTTCACTGGAGGACTTTGACTTCAACGTCAACCCGTTGATCCCGGCCGCACTCATCCGGGATCTCGCCACCTTGCGGTTCGTCGAGGCCTCTGAGTCGGTGATCCTCCACGGACCGGTCGGCGTCGGCAAGACAATGGTGGCTCAGGCGCTCGGTCACCAAGCCTGTCGACGTGGCTACTCCGCTCTGTTCACCAAGACGAGCCGGCTGCTGGCCGATCTCGCCGGAGGTCACGCCGACCACACCTGGGAGACCCGCCTCAAGCGATGGGCTCGACCGACCGTTCTGATCTGCGACGACTTCGCCATGCGCGACTTCACCGTCGCCCAGGCGGACGATCTCTACGAACTGGTGACGGAGCGAGCGACGAAGTCCACCATCTTCACTGCCAACCGTCAGGCCTCGGACTGGTACTCGCTGTTTCCCAACCCGGTCGTTGCCGAGTCCATCCTCGACCGGATCGTGAACACCGCCCACCACGTCCACATGGACGGCAAGTCCTACCGGCCGAACAAGCGACCCGGCGGCAAGTCCGGGAGCAAGCAATGAGTGCGGCCGGCGCCGATGTACTCACCTGCGCGGCTCCAGGGTGTGACGAGCCGGTTGTGCGCGCCGGTGGGCGGGGACGACCGGCGGTCTACTGCTCACCGGCATGCCGCCCGGCCGGTCGGGGTCGTGCCGGGGTGCACGTCATCGTCGAAGTCGACCACGAACCGACACCCGACAACGAACGTCCAACCGGGCGGGTCTGGCTCGTGAGATTGCGGCGAGGGACCAAGAGAGTGGTGATCGCTGCCGAGCTCGGGCGACCGTCGGCCGACCTCCTCGCCGGTCAGCTCAACGAACTGCTCGCCACCCGCCGGCGGGCGCAGGGAGCCGCCATGGAGTAGAACGAATCACGGAGCCCGGTGGGGAATTACGTGAACGTTCGGGTAGGGAATAACGGCAACGTCGACACCGCTCGGATCCGTTGCGTTCACCGGATTGTTGCCGGCTCAGGCCGGTTCAATGAGACGCATGCACCGGGTCGACCGTTCGGCGACAAGATCTACGAGCCTGCCGGGCATCGGGCGCTCCAGGGCGACGATGTCGGGTTGGCTGGCCGCGTCGGCGAAGGCGTCCGGCGCAAGTGCCCCCAGTTCGAGGACTCGGGCCAAAAGAACGTCGGCATCGAGTCCCAAATCCCGACTTGCTCCCGGCCACGTATTGCGAGCGGGAAAGACTCCGTAGTCGCCACCGATCTTCATGGCCAGGCGAAGCTTCTTTTCGTGGGTCCCATAGGGCAGCGCCGAGGCGACGTCATAGAGGGGAGCGAGCCGAACTTGGTCCTGGGAAAGGAGCAGCGAGTAGTTCTTGGCGTGGGCATCGGTCCCAGCAATGAGCCAGTTCCAGATCAACGCATCGGCGAACCGACGGACGGCGTCGTCGGCGATCCGCGGGGGCATGACATCGCGCAGAAGCTTGGCGATGTCGGCCGGGCCGGGTCCACCTTCGTTCTGATACTTGGCCGAGGGCGCTACGCCCAGGGCTTGGCAAAGATCCTCTTGGTGAACTCGAAGAATCTCGGAGTTTCTCTCCTGCCGGTCGTAGCGATCCACGACTACGGCCGACTCGTCGCCGAACCGAGTAACCCTGGTCCGGACGGCCAGAAGGCCTGCGCGTCGTGCGGCGTCGAGACAGAGGTGCTCATTGAGGTCGTGGTCATCGAAACCGGCGACGGCCGGCTTGAGGATGTGGGTAGTGGGCGTGGATCCGGCAGGGACACCCCAGCGCCCGTCCTGGAAGAGCAGGGCAGTTTTTGCCTGGGCTCCGGCGAGGCTGAACTGGCCCGTAACGGACGTTCCGAGCCAGGCCGTCGAGTCCCGCCGCAGTTCCCGGAGCCGCTCTGCGACGTCGTCCTCGGTGAGCCAGGTGACGTTGCCAGATCTTGCCAATACTCGATCGACCTGGTCGGGCAGAGCGAATTGCACCGCTCCGGCGCAGTCCTCCCCTATCGGAGTTGAGAGGAGCGAGAACGGCGTTGATGCCGAGACATGGAACTCGCGACCCCACCGGGCCAAAACCAGGTCGTTATCGGGCAGGAGGCCCCAGAGCCATGGCGTAATGGCTGAATCGGGATGAGATCGGATCTGGGTCGGCATCGACAGTGACAGCGGCGTTGCCCCGGCCATGTCTCGGTCGTGGTCGGCGTAGTCGAATCGGAGCCGCCCTCCCTTGAGGCGGACGACAGTTCCGACGATGGATCCCTCCATGACGACGAGAAGAGTGTCCGTCATTGGCCCCGGTGCTCTTCCAAGAGGGAGTCAAGATCGACTGCCGCTGCGTCCTGCGCCGTGTCCCTCACCACCACGTCAAGCCCCAAGCCGAGTGCATCGAGAAGTCGGATGACGAGGCCGAACTCAACCGTGGACTTGCCGGCCTCCACCCCGCTGATCCACTCCCGAGAGACCCTGGCTCGGGAGGCCAGCCCAGCCTGACTCAGATGGAGGTCGTGCCGGCGGCCACGGACGGTTGCTGCGAAATCTCGCATTGAGTTGATCTTCATCGGGCATCCTTATGTATGTACGACCACAGGGCACTTATGTGATCGTTCGTACACAACTATAGCATGTGGACGTTAGTACACAAGTCTTACTTGTGGACGTACATTCACATCTCTCCTATCTGAGAGACGTCAGTCAGCCGACGCTGATCGTGAATGGCAGCAATGACATCATCGTGCCGACCATCAACTCCTTCATCCTTCAGCAGCATCTTCCGAACGCCCGGCTGGTTCTGTTTCCGGACTCCGGCCACGGTGCCCACTTCCAGTCTCCCGAGGAGTTCGTTCGCGAGACAGCACACTTCCTCCAACAGAATTGATCCCGCTCACCTCATGCGATCACCCTTCCGCCACATCCCTGGCACCACCTCTACTCGCGCGGTGCCAGTCGCCCGGCCTGCTTCCGAACGGGACCGGCGATGTCATCAGGTGGGTCTCGACCGGATTCGCGTTGGCCCGGTGACATCGGTTCCCGACCGGGCTCGAAGCTTCTCTCGTTTGCGGTAAGTCCCGCCCTCGACTGTCAGTTCGCAGGCTGCAGTCCGCAGCCGGTCGACCCCGGACTGGAACAAAAGAGGGGCCGGCCATCTGCGCGAGGGGGGCCCACTCGGGCGCCGGCGGTCGTGGGCTACTCCGGGGCCGCTGGTCTGATGCGGTCACGCCAGTCAATCCTCACAGCAATGCCCCATCAAAGGCAAGGTGCTGGTGGACCGACCGCACCGCGGCGGAGCCCTCACCTACAGCTGCCGCAACTCGTTTTGTAGATCTCGAGCGCAAGTCACCGACGGCAAAGAGGCCCGGATGGCTGGTCTCGAAAGGTAGCGGGAGCCTCCCAAGTGTCTTCCAGGCATCATCGATCTCATCGGGGCCGAGGGCGAGGTCGGTCAGCACAAAGGCCTCATCATCGAGGGCGGCGAGACCGGAGAGCCAAGCAGATGAAGGATCGGCTCCAATGAACGAGAACAGTCCGGCGCATTCGACGGTGAATTCGCCGTCGGGTCCCTTGAGCTGCAGGGCCTGCAACGCCTCGCCTCCTTCTAGGGCGACGACAGTCGTCTGCATTCGCAAGGTGATGTTGGGGTCCAAATCGATTCGTTCCACCAGATAGCGCGACATATTCTTGTTCAGGTCCGATCCGCGGATGATGAGGGTGACGGCACACCCACTTTGACTCAAGAAGAGCGCCGCCTGGCCAGCGGAGTTACCGCCACCGGCGACCACCACCGGAGCAATACCGCACATCCGTGACTCCATTTCGGTAGCTGCGTAATACACGCCAGATCCTTCGAAGTCGCTCAGACGTGACGCCTCCAGTCGGCGATAGGCGGCGCCCGTCGCCGCCACCACGGCCCGCCCTGCCACTTCGCTTCCATCACTCAGTCGGACCACGAGATGTCCGCCTCGATCGTGAAGAGACTTCGCGGTGCAGGGAGCCGTAAGACTGGCGCCAAACTTCTCTGCTTGGATCACGGCTCGCTGTGCGAGGTCCGAGCCGGAGATGCCCAAGGGGAACCCGAGGTAGTTCTCGATCCGGGAGCTCGTCCCAGCCTGGCCGCCCGGTGCAGTCATCTCTACTCCAAGGGTACGCAGCCCTTCGGAGGCTCCGTACACCGCCGCGGCCAGACCAGCAGGTCCGCCGCCCACAACGACCAGATCGAAGCAGCGCTCAGGCAGGCTCTCGATCGTGAGCCCGAGATAGTTCGCCAGCAGGCCGGGAGTGGGGGTCCGCAGCACGGACCCCGTGGCAACGACCACGGGTAGCTCACTCACCGATATCCCGAACCCCTGGATGAGACCTTCTACCTGGGAGTCGCGATCTGGGTCCAGCCACTCGTAGGGGACGCGGGTCCGGCTCAAGAACTCACGAATCCGAAGCGACTCGGGCGAGAACCGCGAACCGATGACCCGGATGGCAGGCGCGGCTCCGGTCAACAACAGCGCGCGGCGAGCGACGAAGGCAGCCAGGATGGTGTCGCCCAGCCGTGGACTCATCGCCATCAACTGTCGAAGACGGTCGCGGGGCACCACAACGACTTCGCCGGACCTGGATACCCGTGCCGACACGAACACCCGCAACCCGCTGAGCATATTGAGCTCGCCCAGAAATCGACGAGGTCCGTGGTGAGCGAGGACGCTCTCTGCACCGCCGGTTCCCACGACAATGTCCACCTCGGCTGTCACGAGGACGAAGAAGTCGTAGGAGACGTCCCCCTCCCGATACAGATACTCCCCTGCACCCACCCGTCGTCGCACGCCCAGCTCCTCAATGAGCGAGATATCACCGTCGCCCAGGGTCGGAGTGGACTCCACCTCGTCTACCATTTCGCCACTCCCCCTGCTCGTGACAGTGCTCGACCCGGCGCCGAGCTGCTGGCAATCGATCCGCGCCACTTCGACTGCTTCGGAGACGAACACGGGTGATTGACCGTCAGCCAGGGCCAGGACGGGACGAGGACACGGCCCGTTCCGGCCCGGTCGGCCGCTCCAAGTCCGATCAGCCACCGACGTCGGAGTGTCATGCCGCAGGTAGATCCCCGAGAGACGAGTCCGCCGGTGTGGATCTGGAGGGATCCGGAGGCAGGTGCGGCCGACTGCCCAGTCACGGTTCCCCTACAAGGTCTCGCCAATTGGCTGGGACCCGTCCGGCCGGTCCGGGTACGGTTTGGTCGAGTGGATGATGCTGCGGCGGCGCGAGTCGCGGACCTTCGATGTGTTGATTCGATCGATAGTCCCAGAACCAATCTTCACCCGGTTCAAAGCTGCGGATGACGGGGTGACCTGACAATTTCGCGTGCGCGGTCGCGTGCCGGCTGGGCGAGTTGTCGCAACATCCAATGTGGCCGCACGCTGCGCACCTCCGGAGGTGCAGCCACCACCCCCCAGACTCGAGACACTCCACGCACCCCGTCCCGCTCGGCGGCACTTCTGGTTCAACGACGTTCATCACCTGCGCACCTCCCACAGCTCACTCATCCGTCCACACCAGGAAAGGAGCAGGGTCCTCGGCGGCGGCTGCACCCGCAGGCCAGCGACAGGTATGGCTGGGCATCAGGTCGACCGGTCCGTTGCCTATTCCCGCGGCGGGGTGTGATCCTGCAGGAAGCGGTGCACGACCGCCACTGCTTCGTCGATGTGGCTCGGTGAGTCGTTCCACGGCTCGATGACCTCGCCGGCGGGGGCCAACGCGGCGATCTGACGGCCGGTGGGAGTCGGGTGGTAGCGGTCGGTGCCGGGGAGCACGAGCAGGGGGGTCGGGCATGCCCTGACGAACGCTTCGGAAACGCTCACGACGAAGCCGTCCTCCCACATCTTGGTGCCGAAGGCCTCGACGGTGTCGATGTCGATGTCAGGCCTGCGTTGGGCGAGTTCAGATCCCCACGTTCTCCACATGGCTTCGTAGAGAGGGCCGTTGCCGTCGGTGATCCCAACAGGCTGTTCGAGGACGGCGGCAGCGACACGGTCGGGTGCCTCCTCGATGAGCTTGAGTGCAAAAGAGCCACCGATGCAGGCGCCCATGACGTGGAACCGGTCGATGCGGAGGTGGTCGAGGAGAGCGAGCTGGTCACGGGCGTAGGCACCCCAGGGGTCTGCAACGTCGAGTGGCCCTGCTGATTGTCCGGCGTTGCGTTGGTCCATGGCGATGATGCGGAAGTCATCGGCGTAGACCTCCAACGGGTTGATCGTGGCGCCCGCCCACATTTCAACTGCCGAGTTCATTGCGCCGGGGGCGATCAGCAGCAACGGAAAGCCGCTTCCGTGCTCCTCGTAATGGATCGTCACCGGTCCGTTCTCAAACCGTGGCATCGAGGACTCCCTTGCGGCGGGTTCCGCTCGTGTCTGGAGGGTGGCGTCGGCCGGACGCTGGCCGGTGGACCGTCATGGTTGGATCCTCGACTGGGAGAAGTCAAGGACGAGACGTCCACGCACGCCACCCGCCGCCAGGCGCCGGTGGGCTTCGGAAGCTCGCGCAGCGGGAAGCACGTCAGCGACGCGAAGCGTGAGTATCCCCTCGTCGGCCTGTCCTCGGAGGCGGTCGAAGAGGGCGGTGTCCGTCGCCGAGTCGAACGAGCTAATGGGGTAGATGGTGATGTCGCGCTCGGCTGGCCCTGCCCAGCCCTTGAGGGTTACCAATCGCCCGCCGTCAGCCACGGCCGGCAGGATGGTCGCGTCGAGCGCCGCGCCGTCGATCAGCCCTGGTGCCCCTCCGGCGAGTTGGTCCCGAATTCGACGAGCTACATCGCCGTCCCTGTCGATCACCGTGTCGGCACCGAGCGACTCGACGAGCCCCTTGTCGGCGGGGGAAGCATCGGTGAGGACTGCGAGGCCGTCGGTCTTGGCCAGTTGGATGGCGTAGGCGCCCACGGCACCGGCACCTCCCACCACGACGACGGTCTGGCCCGGTCGCAGGGCGAGCGCGTCGAGACTGAGCCGCGCGGCAGATGCATTCAACAAGAGCGTGGCGGCCTCGGGGAGCGTCGCGTGGCTCGGCGCCGCGACCGCCGATGCCTCGGGGACCACGATCTGCTGGGCGTAGCTGCCGCCGTGGGGTCCCATCGGCACGACGAAAGCGATGACGCGGTCACCCACCGCCAGACGTCCACTGCACTCCGGACCTACCTTCTCGACTACGCCAGCGGCGTCGACACCGGGGATGTAGGGCCCGGCTTGTCCGGTGAGTTGAGCTGCCCGTCCACCGGCTCGGAAGGTGAGGTCCGTCGGGTTCACGCCAACGGCATGGACCCGGATTCGCAGTTCTCCGGGGCCGGGATCGGGCTCGGGGACCTCCACTACCTGGAGCACTTCCGGGCCGCCGAACTCGTACAGTCCTATGGCTTGCATGATGACGACTTCCTTTCACTTCCTTGGCGGGGGGCACAGGTACCGGTCAATCGGGTGGTCCTGTGCACTTCTGGTTGATAGCGCCTAGAGGGCACACGAACCTGGACCGGTCTGTTGCGGGCACAGCAATGGTGCCGCCGCTTCGGTTCGCGTGGCGGCCGGCCCGGACCGGGCGCGACGGACAAGGCCGACAAAGGCCCCTGCGGCGAGGACGATGACGGCGATCCCGTAGCCGCTGGCGGTTGACGTGACACTGCCGGTGTGGACGACAAGAACTCCGGCGAGCACTGCGGGGAGCCCCAGAGCCAGAAAGGAGATGACGTAGATGACGGAAAGCACCCCGGCACGATGCTCGGCGTCGGCGAGCGGCAGGACGGTGCGGATGGCGCCTTGGATTGCACTGCCGAAGCCGACTCCGGCGATGGCAGTGGCAGCAAAGAACCCGAACTCGGACCTGGCGGCTGTCGCTATGAGCGTTGCGGTGACTCCGACCACCAGCGCAGCGGTGCCGGCCAACGCCACCGTGCTCGGCGTGATATCGCGCACTGCCAACACGGTGAGCGCCCCGGTACCGGCCAGGACGAACAGGGCCAGACCACCGAGTACCACCGAGTCCGAGCCGCTGACGAGGCGCACCAGGCTCGGACCGAGGGAACCGTAGAACCCAGCCAAGGCCCAGCCGGCAATCAGCGCCGGGGTGGCGACAGCCAGCGGTCGCCTGATGGCGGGAGGCAACTGGAAACGGGGCCGCAGCGACGCGAGAGCCCCTGCCCGCCGCTCAGCGGTCTCGGCGATGGCGAGTACCCCGCCCACCTGAAGGACGACGACCGCCAGCAGGACCAGATAGATCAGGCGGGTCGGGGCCGGCAGGTACTGGACCGCCAATCCGGAGAGCAAGCCCCCGACGGCCGTGCCGGTCATGGGAGTGACGGCGTTTGCGATGGTGCCTCGGGTCCGGTCCAGGTCGAGCATGCCCGCGCCGACCGCACCCGCCGCCAACCCTGTCGCGAGGCCCTGGACGATCCGGCCGACGATGAGTGTGGAAACGCCATCCGCCTTGATGAACAGGATCAGTGCCCCGCCTTGGAGAACGAGGGCGGCAAGAAGGATCGGCCGGCGGCCGACGTGGTCGGAGAGCGATCCGACGGTGAGCAGTGCAACGAGGACCGCAAGGGCGTAGACGCCGAAGACGACCGTCACTGTGAGGTCCGAGAATCCCCAAAGTCCCTGGTACAGGCGATAGAGCGGCGTGGGGGCGCTGGAAGCGGCGAGAAAGCCCACGATGATGGATGCCTCCAGATAGAACGCAAAACGGGCTGGGAGGCGATGCGGACGGGGAGGTCGTCGAGACGACGGGGCTGTGAGCGGCGAAGGTATCGGCGGGGCAGTGGTGTCGGCCATGGAATACTCCTTGCCTCGGGCCGGTAGGTACTCAGGGGTGTCAGTGGCGGGACCAGCCGGGCATCGTCCCTCCCGCCCGTCAGAGGATCAGATTGCGGTTCGACCGCCGTCGGCCGCGAGGACGGCGCCGGTGATGTAGCTCGCCTTGGGGGACGCCAAGAAGGCGATCACCTCGGCGATCTCCTCGGGCCGGGCACCTCGGCCCATGATGGTGGTGGCCCCGAGGGTTCCGGTCTCCTCGTCGGCCTGCGCGGGGGTGTAGACGGGCCCAGGGGCGACCGTGTTGACCCGCACGCCGGCCGGGCCGTATTCGGCCGCCCACGAGCGGGCAAACGACGCCAGCGCCGCCTTGGTGGCACTGTAGGCGGCGCCACCGGCGAGCCCGATCTGACCGGCCATGCTCCCGATGTTGATGATCGACCCGCTCCCCTGGGCGCTCATCTGGGGGGCGACCGCGGCGACGAGGAAGTACGCCGAGCGGACATTGGCGTCGAAGAGTCGGTCATAGGCCGCAACGTCCAACGCATCGGTGGGTCCGAACCAGGATCCGCCGGCGTTGTTCACCAGCACATCGATGTTGCCGGCACGCCCGGCCAGGTCGTCGACTTGGGCAGGATCGGCAAGATCCGCGGAGACGAAGCGAGCCTTGCCGCCGTCCTCGGCGATTGCGTCGATCACAACTTGTCCGCGGACGGCATCTCGGCCATGGACGACGAGCTCGGCGCCATGACGGGCAAGTTCCTGGGCTGCTGCGCTGCCGATTCCGGACGTCGCTCCGGTGACCAGGGCGGTGAGGCCCTCCAAATCCCGTGCTCCGTCCATGCCGCTTCCTTTCGTTCTCGGTGGCGCCGACAACGCCCTGTCGTTTGGTATTCCGGGGTAGGTCAAGGGTCAGACGGTGAGGTGGCCGCCACCGATCCAGGCGGCACTGATCGCTCCGTCCCGCTCGGAGGGTTGCTCCCAAGCGAAACGGCCGGCGTCGAGGACATCGAGTCGGGAATGGGGTAGGCGTGTCGGGTCAGTCGGTCCCGGGATCCGGACCCGTGAGGTCTGCAGCCCGAGGTAGCCATCCTTGGCCGCCGAGCCGACGCCTGGTATCCGTAAGTTGACTGCATTTCGGTTCCGGGGGCCAGATCGTGCTGACTACGCTGAGCGTCGGACAACCAGAAGGGGAGCCCGGGTGTACTCCACTGACACCGGCCTGATCGGCCGCGATGACGAATTGTCCTGGCTGCGGGGCGTCGTTGTCCCACCGCCGGCGGAAGGCCGGGTGCTGGTGGTGCTGGGGGATGCAGGAATGGGCAAGACCGCGCTGCTGAACGACGCGACGCACTGGGCCGCGTTGGCGGGCACCCGGGTACTGTCGACTTCCGGCCGAGAATCTGAGAAAGAACTGGCGTTTGCCGGGCTCCACCAGCTCCTCAGGCCCATACTGGACCGTGTGGCCGCCTTGCCGGAACGGCAGGAGAAGGCGCTTCTGGGCGCTCTCGCGCTTTCGGAGGATCCGGTGCCGAGCGACGCCCTCCTGACCGGGATCGCCGTGCTCACGCTCCTTTCGGGTCTGTCGGACCAGGTCCCGCTTCTGGTGGTGATCGACGACGCCCAGTGGCTGGACCGGGATTCCCTGGACGCGGTCGCCTTCGCCGCCCACCGCCTGGCAACTGAACGGCTCGTCCTGCTCCTCGGTGTGCGCGGCAAGGTTCCGCCCGCAGGCTTCGATCGGGACTTTCCGCAGCTACCTCTCCAACCGCTGAGCGTGCAGGACGCCGGTCGGCTGCTCGACGTGCAGCCCCGCCCGCCGCACGGCCGAGCGAGGGAGCAGGTGCTGGCCCAGGCGGCGGGAAATCCGATGGCACTCATCGAGCTCTCCAAGGCAATAGCGGCCGAGCCATCCGTCGGACGACGCTGGGCGGGTGATCCGCTCCTACCGGCCGATCGGCTCACCGAGGTTCTCGCGACCCAGTTCGCCGCTCTGCCGAGCTCGACACAGTCGGCGCTACTCCTCGCGGCGGTGGCCGACTCCGCCGATCTGTCGGCGGTCACCGGGACCGGGTTGTCCGCCGACACCCTCGCTCCTGCCGAGTCGGTGGGACTGATCCGAGTGGACCGGTCGGGACCGCATTTCGTCCACCCTCTCGGCCGGGCCGCCGCATTCCACGCCGCGCCCTTCGCCCAGCGCGCCGCGGCGCACCGACAGATCGCTGAAGCGCTGCATGACCAGCCTGACCGGCACGCCTGGCATCTGGCAGCGGCGACGCTGGTGCCTGACGAGCACGTGGCCTCCCTGCTGGAGCACAGTGCGGACCAGGCTCAGCGGCGGGGAGGCGTGGTAGCCGCAGCGCGCGCCCTCGAATGCGCGGCTGAGATCAGCCCGCGCGAGCAGGACCAGGCCCGGCGGCTGTTGGCCGCCGGTGCCCTTGCTCTCATCGCTGGACAGGCCGACTGGGTGCAGGAGCTCGCCACCCGGGTGCTTGCGGTGACATCCGACCCGGACCTGCGCATCGCGGCACGGCTGCAGATCGGCTGGGCACTCGTCTGGTCGAACCGGCACGCCGAGGCGCTCCAGATGGTCATCGCGGTCGCGGTCGAGGTCTCAGATCGGCTGCCAACCATGGCCTGGGATGCCGTGGGCCTGGCGGCCACGGTGGCCTACCAGTCGGGCATCCCCGCCAGCCGAGAGGAAGTACTTCACACGCTCGATCTCCTCGAGGTGCCGGCGCCGCCGCCAGCGGACTGGCCCGCCGGATACGACCACGAGCAGCGAGTGTGGGTACAGGCATGCACAGCACCCTTCAGCAAGAGAACCGAAACGGTGCCGCTGCTGCACGCAGTGGCGCAGGGGCCCGTCGTCGAGTTGGCCAAGGTTGGAGCGACGGCCTGGCTGCTCGACGAGACCGAACTGGCGGTCCAGCTGCTGCGGGAAGCACTCAGCCAACTCCGCGCCCCTGGCGTCCGCGGGGGCAGCGGTGCCGCTCTTTCCGCGTTGCAGTGGGCGTGCATAGACGGCGGTCGGTGGGACGAAGCCCTCGCTGCCGCCTCCGAGGCCGCCGACCTCGCTGCCGCCTACAAGATGGAGACCGTCGCCGCCACCGCCGACCTCGTCACTGCCACCGTACTTTCCATGCGCGGGGACCACGACCGAATCGAGTCTCTTCTCGCCCGTGCCGTCGCCACCGCCAACGGGGCGGAGTACCGCTCGGTCACCGCCAGGGCGCTGCATGCCGCAGGTCTCGCCGAACTGACCCAAGGCAAGCACCCGACCGCATACGCGCAGCTCAGCAAGCTCTTCGATGCCGACGGCGCCCCGCTTCACCACCACGCCTCCTACCTGGCCATTGCCGATCTTGCAGCAGCTGCGGTGCGCACCGAACACCGCCAAGCAACCCGGGAGCTCGTGGACCGCGCATTGGCATCGACCGGACCTGCCCGGGGTCCCCGACTGGATCAGCTCGCCGCTCGGGCGCGCGGCCTGCTGAGCGATGCCGATCCCATGGTCCACTTCGCAGAGGGCCTCTCCGACGCAAGGGGAGACAGCTGGCCGTTCGAGCGGGCCCAGCTCCAGCTGGACTTCGGAGAATGGCTCCGGCGCCAGCGGCACATCAACGACGCCAAACCCCTCCTATCGGCTGCGCTCGTTGCGTTCCGGCGACTCGGTGCCGCGCCCTGGGTCCGGCGCACCGAAGCTGAACTGCGCGCGAGCGGTGTCCGCGTGTCAACCATGCCAGACAATTCGGACCCACTCGGTGGACTGACCGGACAACAGCGCGAGATCATCGTCCTCGCCAGCCGCGGGCTGACCAATGGAGAGATCGCTGACCGCCTCTTCCTTTCCCCCCGCACCGTCGCCTCCCACCTCTACCGCTCGTACCCGAAGCTCGGCATCGCAGGTCGCCACCAACTTCGGGATCTCGTCGATCAAGCCCACGAGGGGCCAGCCACCCGCTGAAGGACGGATCGCTCGGGGCGTACTGAAGATCTGCTAACCCAAACGCTTTGAAAATCGATTTCTAGATGCGCCCCGGCTGCAGACCTACTCGGTACTGATCTTCTCAAGCTTCTCCAGGCTCGCCGCCATGGACTCAAGTACCGAATTGGTCCCGTTGATCCACGCCCCGCCATCACGTAGGAGGTCCTCGGGCAACGGACCGAAATCAAAGACCTCTGTGACGACGGTCGAGTCTTCGCCGTCCGGAGTGAGTATGTAGCCCCAGCGGTAGCCCGCAGGAATGCCGACTTTGGACGGATCATCACCCTCAGCCCGAGAAGGGTCTCCGGGAGCCGGCTCCCAAAATATTCGCAGATCCGGCTCGAACTCCACCACATAGTTGATCATGAGGTAGTCGTCACCGAGCCGGTGCATCCTCATAGTGAACGCGTCACCAACCTCGGAGATGGGACGGTCGAGGACGGCTCCCCGGAGCATGCCGGATCCGTCGAAATCCATGTGACGTTGGGGATTCGCCAGGATCTTGAAGATGAGGGCCGCCGGTGCTTCGATTCTCCGTGACACTTCGACCGGCTTGCCTTCGTCTGCCACGGTCACATTCTGACTGATTTCAGGTAGCCCGAATTGCCAGTGATGTCAGCAGGGTGAGGCATGCTCTCGAACTGCCGGTCGAGGCCGATCCGGTGCCCCTCGACCCGGCGTCAGGGGCAGGTGCATTCCGTAGACGCCGGGTCTGCGTGGATGCGTTCGGTGACCGTGGCTGCATGGGGACGGCCGCACCGAAGGATCATGGATGCCGTCCCCTTGGCAGCTGAGCTACTCCTCGTTCCGAATCAGCCCTTCGAGCGCGTCGAGTGAAGTCTGGATCCCGCCTTCCATTCCCGAGGCAATCGCAGCGTCACGAATGTCCTTCGTCGGATACCAGCCGAGAATCCTCAGCGTCGTCACGCCATGAGACTCCTCGAACGTGATCGTGCTGAGGGCCTCCGCGTCGGGGAACATCTCGAACACCTCGGTCCTCACTAGGCGGTGCGGCCGGTCGATCTCCCGGTACTCGCCGCTGAAGGCCACCTCGAATCCCCCATTGGCGATCATGACCCACCGCCAGCGCCCACCGATGCGTAGATCGATCTGGGCCTCGGTCACTGCACCACGGTCGCCCGCCCACCAGCGCTTGACGAGGTCGGACGTCGTCCACGCGTCGAACACCAGCTCCGCTGGAGCATCGAATACCCGTGTGACCAGGATCTCCTGGGCGGACGCCAGGGTGAAGACGGCAGATCCACAGCGACTTCCGATCGAGTTGCTCATGTCAGTTTCTCCTTTGTCTGAAGCTCGACGAGGACATCGTCGAGCCGGTCCAGTCGGTTGTTCCAGGTCGATTCAAAGTTGCGAACCCACTCGAAGACGGGTTGCAGCGCTGGTCTGTTGACCCGGTACCAGCGACGGCGACCATCAACTCGGACGGACACCAACGCAACTGCCCGCAGCACCGCAAGGTGCTTCGAGACCTGGGGTTGACTCAGGCCCAACCGATCAACAAGGTCACCGACAGTGGCCTCTTCAGTGCCGAGGGCGTCGAGCAGTGCGCGCCGGCTGACTTCAGCGACGGCATTGAATGCGTCAGTCGTCGTCGGTGTGCGGGCCACGCAGGGATCATATGCCGATATGGGGATATGTCAACTCAGAACACTCGTGCCCTCAAGTGGCCCCCACGGGCGTAGCCTCGATGTCACGTCGACTGGGACGAGCTCCCGGCCATCTACTCCATTCCAAGGAAGCGTGAGCAATCGAAGCGTTCTCGTCAATGCTGACTGATATTCGAAGCTGCACGCTCTGCGCAGGTGACCTACCCATAGGTCCCCGACCAATTGTCCAACTCGACCCGCACGCGAGGATCCTGGTGGTGGGCCAGGCGCCTGGTCGCAAGGTGCACGAGTCCGGGATCCCATTCGCCGATGCGAGTGGAGACCGGTTGCGGGACTGGATGGGAATCGGACGTGAGGCCTTCCGCGACCCCACATGCCTCGCGATCTTGCCGATGGGCTTCTGCTACCCAGGTACCGGTTCGTCGGGCGACCTTCCTCCGAGGCCAGAATGCGCGCCTACCTGGCGCAGGAAGGTCTTGGATCAGCTCGAAGATGTGCAACTCACACTGGTGATCGGAAAGTACGCGCAGCAGTTCCACCTTCCCGATGCCGGTCGGTCAGTGACCGAGACCGTCAAGTCGTGGAAGGACCACTGGCCACTGGTGGTGCCGATGCCTCACCCGAGCCCTCGAAACAACACCTGGCTGAAGAAGAACGCGTGGTTCGAAGAGGATCTGGTCCCCGAGTTGCGGCAGAAGGTGGCGACCATCCTCTGGGGCTCCACATAGATGTATTCATCAGTGCGCAGGGCCACGTGTGCTGGATGCGTTGAATGGCGTCCCACCCGACAGCAATCTGGACTCCCATGTCTTATCTGGTAGGCGCACCAATCGACTGCCATGCTGGTCTCCAGCTTCTATCATCCGAGTCAAAGGGACACCTTTGCTGGCAATCCGACCGGATGAGTGCTCGACAACCCCGTTTCGCAGGAGCGCCATCTGGCGTGGTGCTGGCAAACCTCGCAACAGACATGGGGTACGAGAGCGAAGAGGGTCGCGATGACGAGGAAGAAGTTGAGCGTCCAAGTGCGGCGAGCCTACGACGCCCCCGAACGAGGCGATGGCACTCGGGTACTTGTTGACCGTCTCTGGCCCCGCGGGCTCGCCAAGGCAAAAGCGGAGATCGACGAGTGGTGCAAGGAGGTCGCACCATCGACGGAGCTGCGCAAGTGGTATCGCCACGACCCCGCACGGTTCAAAGAATTCACCCGCCGTTACCACGCCGAACTGAGGCAAGCAGTCCGATCGGAAGCCCTAGCCCATCTGCAAGATCTTGCGAAGCGTGGAACGTTAACTCTGCTCACCGCGACCAAACAGCCCGAGATAAGTGAGGCGGAGGTACTGGCCGAAATGCTACGACAGTGAATCTGTCTCCGCGCTGGCATTTGCGCGGGTTCGCCCTCCATCCGACACAGCCCGTCGAGTACCGCCGCTACTCGATCCGTGGTTAGGGCGACATCATGGCTCCCCTGCGCTAGCCATCTAGCTGACCATGGCCCACGGGATATGGGTTTAAGTCCCAGCGGCCATGCATCCCATTGTTGCGCGCAGCGGGTACAGAGCGGTAAGGCCTCCATCACCCACCCCAGGAGTTCAGTTCAGTCACAACCGTCTCGATGAGGCCCACCGTCGAGAACTGCTCCGCACTCCGGACAGAGCAGGTGGGCCCAGCAAGCGGGCTCGCCCCCTGCTTCGGGAACATCATGCGTGGCCGAGTCGTTCTGCCGCACGCGGTCCTCGGGGATGGACAGGAAGTCGATCGAGAAGCGAACCGGTCCGAGGGGCTGCACGCTGTGCTCGACTTCGGGAGGTATTGCCTGCGTCAAGCCCGAGCTGAGGACGACATTCAGCTCGGGGTGGGTCTGCGCCACAAAGCGCAGGCTCCCCTCATTCACGACGACTCGGCCCCAAGTACCGGCCGCAATGCGGTGCGAACGCTCGAGACCCGCAGGCATTGTGTGTTCGTCCCACTGCGGGCTCGTCCGAACCTTCCGAAGGCGGTCAGGTAGCTCGGCTCGGTCGCACAGTGGACAGTCAATCGGCGTCCCGAGTCGGTCGTTACGCCCAGCGGGGTCCAATACCCACTCCCGGAGCTGGAACGGTGGGCGATGGCGAATGTGCTGTCCGTGCCCACAGGAGAGGTCAGCCACCCAGTCGCCTTCGTAGTCCTGGTAGTAGCCGCTGATTGTTCGCCGCACGAGTTCAGCGTACCGATGCGATCGGATGGGGCCCGCGGGCAAGCCTGGCGTCAGGACCTGCAGGGGAGGCAGCTCCCGATGTCCGGGAGTCCAGACATCGGGCCAGACCAAACAAGGTCACGTGGGCTCCTCGCCGGCCGGATTCTGGGGCCAATCTGACATGTCCGGCGCCGTGTCGGCCTCCGGACAACGTGGCGCCACGCGTCGGAGCTCGAGGACGCGTTCGGCGTGACGCTCCTCTTCGAGGAGCTTCTGTCGGGCAGCGAGCAGATCGAACTGGGTGATGAGGCCGCAGAGGTGCTTGATGTCGGCCCGGTCCACCACGGGGATCACGCCCACGCCGAGCCCGGCCATCCGGTCGGCCACCGAGCGGAGAATCTCGTCGGGGTAGGCCAGGGCCGTGGGCGCAATCATGGCTTCGCTCACTTGTCGGCTACCCACACGAGATGCGAGCACCGCGGACCATGGCAGGACCCCGACAAGATCGCCGTTGGCCTCAAGGACCGGATACAGCCTTTGGCGCCGCTCTGGTGAGCCTTCGCGAAGCGCCCGGTAGAGATCGGAGATCTGGCGTGTCGGTTCGACGGTGAAGACGTCGCTATCCATGACTTCGCGCACGAACGTGGCTTCAAGCGGATCGACGGAGTACTCCCGCATGACGTGGAAACCCCTCCGGGCCACTTTCTCGGTCAGGATCGACCGCTTGAGGATTAGCACGCTGACGAGGTGGGAGACGGTGGCCACCACCAACAGGGCGAGCAGGCTGTTCTGATCGTGGGTGAGCTCGAAGGCGAAGATGATGGCCGTGAACGGGGAGCGGGTCACCCCGGCGAGCGCGCCGGCCATCCCGATGAGCGCCCACACGCCAGGGGAAGCCCCCGGAAGGACATGGCCCATGACGCCTCCGAGGGCGGCACCCATCATCAGAATCGGGGCCAGGATGCCACCGCTCGTGCCACTACCGAGGCCTCCTGACCAGATGATCAGCTTGACTACGAACAACAGCAACAGGGCACTCACCCCGAGCTGGCCGAGCAGCTCGGCGTGGATAGTGTCGTATCCCACGCCGAGGGCGCGGGGATCGATCAAGCCTCCGAGGCCGATGATGAGGCCGCCGATCATCGGCCACCACATCCAGTTCAGGTGACCGGTCAGCTTTTTGAACAGGTCTTCGGACCGGTAGACAGCCTGGGTCATCAGCCAGGCGGCGAAACCGCAGGCGACGCCGACGGCTACCGCACCGAGCAGGACCACGCCGCCGAGCGGGGCATGCGCTGGGACCGGAAAGAGCGGCTGCGGCGTAACGAGGCCGGCACTGGCCATGACCATGCGCAGCGCGTCAGCCGTTGCTGCCGCAATGCCGATCAGGACCATCGAACGGGGCTTGAACTCGAACGCCAACAGCTCGACACCGAACAAGGTGGCGGCTACCGGGGTCCCGAACACCGCGCTCATCCCGGCTGCGGCTCCGGCCACCAGGAGACTCTTCCGTTGGGCGGCGGTGAGATGGAAGAGCTGACCCACGATCGAACCCACCGCGCCCCCGGTGAGGATGATCGGCCCTTCGGCGCCGAACGGGCCGCCGGTCCCGATGCTGACCGCGCTGGAGATCGGCTTCAGGACGGCCAACCTCGGCTGGACCTTGCTCCCGTTGATGAGGATCCGCTCCATCGCCTCGGGGATGCCATGACCGCGGATCTGCTCGGAGCCGAACCGGGCCATGAGCCCGACGATCAGACCGCCCCCGACCGGGATGACCACGGCGATAGCGCCCAGGGTGTTGCCATAGGGAGAGACCAGATGGGTGCTGAGTCGCTGGAAGTACAAGAGGTTGGTGAAGAACCCGATCATGTCGAGGAGGGCCAGCGAGATGCCGGCTCCGAGGACGCCGATCAGCACTGCCAACGGCACCAGGCGCAAGATCGCCGGCGTCGCGGTGAAGTCGCCGAGTTCCCGTTCGGGGTCGTCGCTTGCTCGCCGGTCAAGGCCCGGCCCGGGGGTATCAGCCGTTCCTGCAGGGATGCCTGACGTTCCCGAGTCATCGACCGCTCCGAGCGGGGTATCGGGTCCCCCGATCGAGTGGTGGTCAGATCCCTCCCCGGGTCCGGTCATGCCCGTCGGGATCGAAACCAAGAACGGAGAGTGGCTGTCGGCCACCTATTGGGGTCATCCAGGCATTGCATCGTAACAAGATGATATCGTGACAGGAGTGACTTTGCCCGACGAGACCTACAGCCGGTTGCTGGCCCTGCGGACCGGATTACGGCATTTCGAGCGCTGGAGCGAGGGCCAGGCCCGCGCGGCGGGGCTCACTCCCGCCCAACATCAGCTGCTGCTGGCAATACGCGGCCACGGTGATCCCCGTGGGCCGACGATCGGCGAGGTGGCCGACTACCTGCTCCTTCAGCACAACAGCGCCGTCGGACTCATCGACCGCGCGGACACCGCCGGCCTGGTCATCCGGGCCCGGGACAAGGACGACCATCGGGTTGTCCGGCTGCAGCTCACCGACGAGGGTGCCGAGCGATTGGAAGTGCTGTCCGCTCTCCACCTCGAAGAGCTCAAGCGGCTGGCTCCCCATCTCCCCGGCGCGTGGGAGGACCTTGGCCCCGTGCAGCGGATCCATGGCTTCCCCGGACCACCCTCGGTTCAACAGCAGTTGCAGGAGAGTCATGCTCCCTGAAGTTCACGTTGCCCTCGGGCTTAGCCGAGCCGGCCAACGGGCTCATCTCCGTTCAGCTGCATTCAAAGCGCCCACTCCGTGTGCGTCGATCCACTGATTCGATGACTCCCGCCGGACCAGTGGTGCGTCAGAACCACGATCTCGAATCTCGGGCGGATATCCACGACCTGGTCGTCGGCTTCTACCGCGAGATTGTGTTCGATGAACTGCTCGAACCGGTCTTCGGTGAAGTAGCGGAGGTGGATTGGGCACTTCACATCCCCACGCTCATCGACTACTGGTGCCGCGTCCTACTCCGCCAGCCCGGTTACGTGGGGTCCATCATCGAAGCCCATCGACACGTGCACGACCTCGAACCGCTCCGGATCGAACACTTCGACCGCTGGTACGGGCTGTGGACGGAGAGCATTGACGCACGATGGACCGGCCCTCTCGCCGACCACGCCAAGGAGCATGCGGCGCGGATCGGCAAGGCGCTGGCACGGAGACTGATGGATGTCACCTGGACGCCGTCGAACGGGACCGCACGGTGACGCCGGCTCTCGCCGATTGCAGGAAGATGTCTCCGTGACATTGAGGACGGCGTTCACGGAGCTCGTCTCGGTGATCCACCCCGTCGCATTGGCGCCGATGGGTGAGGTGGCAGGGGGGGCGCTGGCCGCGGCAGTGTCCAACGGTGGCGGCCTGGGCCTGATCGGCGGTGGAAGTGCTGATCGAAGCTGGTTGAGCCAGGAGCTGGGGATCGCGGCCGGATCCACCGACCGGCCTTGGGGAGTCGGATTCCTGAGCTGGGCCCTCGAACTCGAGACAGTTCAGTGGACCCTGGAACACGAACCGAGCGCAATCATGCTGTCGTTCGGCGACCCGAGCCCCTTCGCCGACGATGTCCGCAGCTCGAACTCCACATTGATCATCCAGGTGACCGACCTGGATGAGGCCCGCCAGGCACTCGACGTCGGAGCCGACGTGATCGTGGCTCAGGGTTCCGAGGCAGGCGGCCACGGCGGCCGACGAGCCACGCTGCCGTTCGTACCAGCGGTCGTTGATCTCGTTGCCCCGACACCCGTGCTGGCCGCGGGCGGCATTGCGGACGGCCGTGGCCTGGCCGCCGCCCTCGTTCTTGGGGCGGCCGGGGCCCTGATCGGTACCCGATTCGAGGCCAGTTCCGAGGCGCTCGTTCCTTTGTCGGTCACCACGGCGATCCTCGAAGGGAGCGGTGGCGACACCGAGCGGAGCAGGGTGCTCGACATCGCCCGGCGCGCTTCATGGCCTCACCGCTACACGGCTCGCACACTGAGCAACGACTTCCTTGACCGTTGGCGGCACAAGGAGGATGAGCTGCGAGAGGACGATACGGCTCTGGACGCGTACGAGGTGGCAGCTGCCAACGCTGATCCCGGTGTTGTCCCGATCTGGGCGGGGGAGGGAATCGATTTGATCACGGAAATGTCCTCGGCCGGTGAACTGGTGAGTGCCCTGACGGCCGAGGCCGAAGTGGCACTCGGCCGATTCCATCGACCCTGGAGTTGACCCATCCCAACGCGCTCCGGATGGTGGGTTGCCCACGGCCTGGGTGTCCGAGACGTGGGCCATCCTCTGTCGCCACCCCTTTGACCTGGGGGTTGCTCAGCAATCAGTTACACCAGGGTTCCGGCGCAGGGCACGAATCACGGCTTCGAGGAGTAAAGCCGCAGTACACGGTGCCGAAGAACCAGCTCTGCTCCGGTTCACTGGGGCAGTCACGTGAACCCATGTCAGCTAACCGGCGGGAAGGTGTTCCCCACCAGGGCCTTCGGTCCGCTCCGTCAGGTCGTCGACGAACTGGGAACATATGTCAGCAAACTCGAGGGGGTCCATCTCTCCTGCCGTGGGACTACCGCTGACGATCAGGGACCGTAGCCGTATCGTCGACTCGTCGATCAGGAGTCTCCGTGCGGATTCGGCAATCAGTGCGCCCAGTCCATACGGGGCGCCAGCGATCTCGGCCGAGAGCTCGCCGCCCGTGTTGTGCTCGCTGAGCAGCCGGACAAGATCCTCGGTATCCGATGCAGCCTTCGCCGGGCGTCCCGATCGCCGGTCCTGGAGGGCGTGCAACTTCATGGCCACCAACGCCGCCGGCGTCGCCACCAAGACCGTGGCCTTGGCACCGCCTGTGCGGAGAGTGACCGGTGTGGCCGACTCAAGAGCCCAGCGGTGGGCAGCCATGAAGAGTTGGCCCTTGAGATCGATCCCGTCGAGGGAGTCCGGTGACAGCGGCAGTGTGGCGATGACATCGAGCTTGACGCCGCCCACCCGCAGCACGGTGTCCTCATTAGTGACCTCGAGGGGGACACCGTCGACCGAGACGTTGGCCGTCCCCTCGCCGACCACGCCGGGGAACTCGTCGGAGAGGAGCGTTCCGGCCCCAAGGGCCCGCACGACGCCGGCCGCACCCTCAGGACCGGAGACGGTGTCGACATCATCGGTGGCGCGCACAGCAGTTGTGCACCGACAGACCATGGCAAATCCGCCAATGACCACGAGCTCGCCCTTCAGGGTGGCATCGAAGAGTCGGCCAGCCACGACCACCATGCGCTCGAGGTGAACACCGAGCACATCGACGATCGGGATGTCACCAGACACGGGCACCGACTCCTGGCGTCCAGCCTTCGAGTATCTCGTGTCCGCGAGCCGGATCGTTGGCGAGCTCGAGGGCGACGAAGAGGGGTCGCGTGAAGAGGAAGTGGTCAAAGCCCGGCGCCGACAAACCCTGGCCCGCCATCCCCGCCGACCACACCTCGATTCTGGGCGAGCACGCCGCCGACGTTGGCGACACGGCGAGCGAACAGGATCGGTGCTCGCCGTCGGCCCTTCCAAAGCGGCGAACGGCCCTCCGGAGGGTGGTCTGATCGGGGACGTAGAACGAAGGCGGCGTTGTCGAGCTCACGGCGACAGGGGCCCCGAATGCAGCGGCGGCCACCGATCCGGTGAGCGCCCACCCCGGTTGGTCGGCATCGCCGAAGACGCCAAGGTCGCCGGCTCCCGACGTTCCCTGCAGCCCGAGATTCAACTCGCCACCCAGGTGGACGAACTCAGGTCTCCATCGGTCGGCGAGGGCCCAGAAGAGATCCGGTACGTTGGGCCGGCCGTCGTCATGGACGAGAGCGGCCCGACGCAGTGAGGCGGCCGCATCGCTCACCACTGAAGGTGCAAAGCCGGATTCTCGGGCGACGCCGCGGATGGTAGGCCACGTGTCCGAAGGGGCGAGCAGGGACGCGACGGCGTACGCAATGCCAGCCCGCCCCCGGATCCCGTCCTCCCGCCGAGTGACCTCCCGAAGAGCAGGTGTGACGTCGGCGTCGACAAACATGCCTGGCAGATCCAGATGGAGATGGCCCCGGCGGTCAAACCAGCTGACGCGCTCTTGCTTCATGTACGCCTGGGCCGTCGCCGTCACCCTGTCTGCCACGAGCACGGTCGGCGCAGTTCCATGTGCGGAGCGGTTGCGCACCTGCCTGGCCCTGTCGGTGCCACCGAACTCCACTACGTCGACGAGTACGTCGATCGCCGCCCCCGCGCTCTCCCTCGGCACGAGGCGTAGGTCAGTCCTTGATCCTGGTGAATCCAGATCTACGTGGAGGCCAACCTCCTCACAGGCGTCTGCCAAGGCGTCTCGTGCCTCGAGTTGGCGCCCAATGACCATGTCTGAAGTATAGCGTTCGGTGTTCGGGTGCATGTGAACACCGAACGTTCGCTCCAAACCCCGATCAGCGTTCGGCTTTTGGAGACGGGACTTTGGCTTAGAGCGCGCTCGAAGTCGAAGGATCCCAACTCCTGCACTGTGGCGGGGGTTGAGTCCGGGACCGCCCATGCTTCAGTCGAGGAACTGCAGAGCCCGCGGTCGGGGCGCGGGCTCAGTCCTGGCCGAAGTTCGCTTGAATCGCTTGGTACTAACCGTTATGGTGACGCTAACCGTTAGATGGAGGACAGAGTGCAGCAGGAAGTTGTGCTTGCGATGTTGGCGAAGGAGCCCTCCCAGGGCTACGAGTTGCGTGCCCGGCTCGACCAGGCCCTCGGCCCCTTCGGCGAGGCGATGAACGCCGGTCACATCTACGTCCAGCTCGGCCGGTTGGAGAAGGCGGGTCTCATCGAACGACGGGGTGCCGCCAAGTCGTCCGACGGCCGTGACCGCAAGGTCTACGAACTGACCTCGGCAGGCCAGGAGCGGGTCACCGAATGGCTCGCCGAGGTGAGCTGGCCGAAGCCCGATCTCGCCGAGTTTCACCTGAAGCTCACTGCCGCTGCAGCGGCGGGATTGGCCGACCCGATCGGCATCATCGACGGACAGCGCCGCGAACTGTTGCGGCGGCTCCGCGATGTCCAGCGGGCCGCGATGGCCGAGCCGGATCACTCCGACGCCGGGTTGCTGCTCGAAGGCGTCGTGCTGCGGTTGCAGGCGGATCTGCGATGGCTGGAGGCGTGTGAAGCGAACTGGACCGATCGGAGAGGGACCTCATGAGCCATGCGGACAGCACGACGGTGCTGCGCACCCACGGGCTGCGTAAGGAGTACGGCAGCGACGAAGGACTGGTGCGTGCCGTCGACGGTGTCGACCTCGACGTCGCCCGGGGCGAGACACTCGCCGTGATGGGGCCGAGTGGTTGCGGTAAATCCACACTGCTCCATCTGTTGGGAGGGCTTGACCAGCCCTTAGGTGGGGAACTGTGGCTGGACGGGCACCGTCTCGATCAGATGGGGGAGAAGGAACTCGCACGGCTGCGACGCACCGCCGTCGGCTTCGTCTTCCAGGCCTTCCACCTGATGGACGAGCTCACCGCCCAGGAGAATGTCGAGCTGCCGGCGCTCCTGGCCGGACGCTCGCCGAGGGCAGCTTCCCGTCGAGCGTCCGAGTTGCTCGGGCAGTTCGGGCTGGCCGACCGGGCGAGTCACCTGCCCTCGGCACTGTCAGGGGGTCAGCGCCAGCGGGTGGCGATCGCTCGCGCCCTCGCCAACGAGCCACTCGTTGTCTTCGCTGACGAGCCCACAGGCAATCTTGACAGTGCGGCCACCCTCGAGGTGCTGCGACTCTTCGACGATCTGCATGCAGCCGGTCAGACCTTCGTCATCGTGACCCATGACGAGCGGATCGCGGCGACCGCCGACCGGCTGATGACCATGCGGGACGGAGCATTCGTCGACGAGACCAGACTGACCGGGGGGACCACCGGACACCTGGGCGCCCTCATCGGTCTGGAGGATTGAGGTCATGGGCCGGCTCTTCCTCGTCTGCCGACTTGCGGCGCGCGACGTCGGTCGGCGCCGCGGTGAGGCGGCGATGCTGGTGCTGGTCATGATGGCGGCGACCACCGCCCTGACGCTCGGTCTCGTCCTGCACGGGGCGACCGCGCAGCCCTATGCGGCCACACGGGCGGCGACGGCCGGGCCGGACGTGGTTGCCGTAGGGGACACGACACAAGACGGCGTGACCACCCCCGCTGCACTTGCCGCCCTGCAGTCCTTGAAGCAGGCCCCAGGTGTCACGGACAGCTCCGGCCCCTATCCGGTCGCCATAGCTGTACTGAAGTTCGACGGCATCACTGGCGGAGCGGAGGTCGAGGGCCGGGACGCGACCCGGGCCCTTGTCGACCAGCCCAAGGTGACCCAGGGCAGCTGGGTACGACCCGGCGGGGTGGTGGTCGAGCGGAGCTTCGCCGACGCACTAAGCGTGCACGTCGGTGATCTGCTCACGCTGAACGGCCGGTCGTTTCGGGTAGTAGGGATTGCGGTCACCGCTGCCCTGCCGCCATTCCCGGAGATCTGCCGGGTCGGCTGCAATCTGTACTACGCGCAGACGACGTCGGACAACACCGGCTTGATGTGGCTCACCCGAGCCGATGTCCAGAGTCTGGCCACGCCGACGGCGCCGCTCTCTTACTTCATGAACCTGAAGCTGGCTGACCCGGCCGAGGCGCAGCGCTTCGCCCACTCGCACAATTTCGACAGTCCTTCTCCGACCGCGCCGTTCGTGACCTCATGGCAGAGCATCAGCCAGCAGGATGCCACGCTGGTGAAGAGCGAGCAGTTGGTCATGCTCGTCGGGAGCTGGCTGCTGGCCATCCTTGCCGTGGCGAGCGTGGCGGTGCTGGTCGGCGGCCGGATGGCGGAGCAGCTCCGCAGGGTCGGTCTGCTCAAGGCAGTCGGTGCCACCCCGGGACTGGTAGCGGCCGTGCTGCTCGCCGAGTACCTCGCTCTCGCCGTTGTCGCGGCGGTGATCGGGCTGGTGGTCGGATGGTCGGCCGCTCCGCTGCTCACCGGTCCCGGTGCCGGCCTGCTGGGTACTCCCGGAGCACCGCCCCTCACCGTGGTCGACGTCGGGGTCGTGGTGCTCGTGGCGGTGGCAGTGGCGGCGGTGGCCGCAGTCGTCCCGGCCTTTCGGTCGGCCCGCACCAGTACGATCCGCGCCTTGGCCGACACCGCTCGACCGCCGCGCCGCCGGGCACACCTGGTCAACTTGTCGGCTCGGCTGCCGGTCCCGCTGCTCCTCGCAGTACGGGTGGCTGCCCGCCGCCCCCGTCGGGCGGTGCTCAATGTTCTCAGCATCGCCGTCACCGTCAGCGGGGTCGTCGCGGTGGCGATCGCCCACGCCCGGCTCAGCGGCTCGCACCTGGTCGGATCGTCGGGATTGGACAATCCGCGGACCGACCGAGCGAATGAGGTGTTACTGGTCATCACCGTCATGCTCATCGCTCTGGCCGCGGTGAACGCCGTCTTCATCACGAGGGCAACGGCACAGGACTCGCGACACCTCTCGGCAGTGACCCGCGCCCTCGGTGCCACTCCCGACCAAATCACCGCCGGGTTGTCTTTGGCGCAGGTGCTTCCCGCACTGGCAGGCGCCCTTCTGGGCATTCCCGGAGGCATCGGGCTGTACGCCTCGGTCAAACACGGGGGAGCGATGGCCTACCCGTCGATCGGATGGTTGATCGCGGTGGTGATCGGGACCCTTGTCGTGGTGGCAGGGCTCACTGCTGTCCCCGCCCGCGTCGCCGCCCGCCGGCCCGTGGCGGAGATCCTGCAGGCCGAGTCGGCCTGACCTGAGTAGAGACTTACGCCACCGCGAAGAGTTGCTGCAAACGCGAGGCCCTTGCCTGCAGGGCGATGCCCGTCTTCCTCAGGAATCAGTTACACCACTGCTCGACAATCAGGCCAGATCCAGGAGCCTTCTGGCCGCCACTGGTCTGGCTTACGAATTCACTTGTTCGCCTCTCAGGCAACGCGGACGAGGTGCTCGCTGTAGCAAGCGAGCGGTGGGACTGCCGATATCGCTCGCGAATCCGACGCGCAAGCAGATCCTCAGCCGGCTCGCCGGTGGCGCCCACTCGGGTCAGCCGTAGTGACGGAGTGACGGCCAGACGTCGCTCCAGCTCGCATATTGCTGGGTGCAGAGGTAGATGGGGTCCCCCCGCTCCTCCGTCCATGAGTTGTTCGGCGTCTGCACCGAGCCGACCAGACGAACTCGACGGAAGACCCCCTGGAGCACTGACCGGGGGATGTTGACGGCGACGGTGGTGGAGTCGTTCGGCATGCCGGCCGGCCCCCACCACCAGAAGGTGTTGTGCCCGCTGCGCGCTACAGGGAGGTGATAGCGGGGTCCGTAGAGATCGATGGCTCCGGCTGCGCCGTAGTCCCCGGTGAGCAGGACGAGACGGGATCGTTCACCCGGAGGCAGTGTGCCCACGATGCCCGCCACCTGCCGCACGTAACTGGGCCACCCTACGGTCGCGCTCAGGTCCTTGTTGATCTGACCCTCCCACGAGCCGGTGGGCAGGGTGGATTCGGGCAGCAGGGGCAGGGTGAGCGGAAGGGCGACCACTCCCCCGACCACCATCAGGGTGATCCAGCCACGGACCCGACCCGGCTTCCCCTTGGAGTGCAACCGGTGCTCGGCCGCCACACCTCCAGCGGCAAAGAGGACGAAGTAGTTGCCGGCCAGGTAGTAGGACTTGGCCCCGCTCAGGGTGAACCAGGCGGCGAGCACCAGGTAGCCCACGGCCAGGGGACGCCACCGGAGGCTTCGCCACAGGTGGACGAGACCGGTGATCCAGAGCACGCTCAGAGCCGGACCGACGACGATCAGCTGGGTGGGCAGGAAGCCGATGGACGCGCCCGTGGTCGAGTTCTCGGCATGCAGGCTCCGGAGCATCGACAGCTGCGCCCACCCGTGCTGGGCGTTCCACACGATGTCCGGCGAGACGATGACGAGGCTGATGGCGGCTCCCATCCACGCCTGCCTGGAACAGAGCAGTCGGCGGTCGGATCCGGCAGCCAACCCGATGACCACCGCCACCATCAGGAAGGCCACGTTCCACTTGTTCAGCAGGGCCACTCCGAACACGACGCCCAGCGGTACGAACCACCGGGTGTCCGCCGTCCGGATCAAGCGGAGCGCAAGCCAGATGATCAGGGCCCAGAAGAAGCAGTCGAATGCGGTGGTCGACAACAGGTGGAATGCGGCCAGCAATTGCGCGGATGTCGCGGCGGCCACGGCCGCGATCGTCTGGGCGCATCGTCCCCCGCCCATCTCTCGGGCCATCAGTCCGGTGAGCACCACCGACGCCGCTCCGGCGAGTGCAGGGAGCAGGCGGAATGCCCAGGCAAACGGGCCGATCAGCCCGTTGACCACCCAGGCCACGGCCGGTACCAGGGGCGGTTGGTCGACGTAGCCCCAGGCCAGGTGGTGGGCGCAGGCCAGAAAGTAGAGTTCGTCCCGGTGCAGGCCGTAGCGCGCTGATGCCAACAGCTCGACGACCAAGAATGCGGCGGCGGCGGCCAGCACGGGTCCTCCAGCCAGGGGGGGCAGGGTGTCCGGATGGGGAACCGGGAATGCGGCTCCGGACCCGTTCCGCCCGGCCGTCACCAGCGTGTCGGTCACGGGTCGGCCACCAGGGCCTTCGACACGAACGTGATCACCGCGTCCCGGCTGCCCGGTCCGGAGAACCGGGCCTCATCGAAGCCCTCCAACCGGTGCCAGGCGTGCCAGGTCAGCGCTTCGACTGCCACCTGGGCACTGAGCTCGGGATCGCCGAATCCCTCGAGTCGTCCCTCAGCGACGCGGCGCTGCACATAGCGGGCGAACCGGGACAGGTGAGCGCTGCGCTGTCCTCCAAAGTAGAACTCCCGTATGACCGGGACATCCTCCGCGCACTTCTCCAGCACGGCCAGCACCGGCCACAGTCGGGAGATCATGGTGTACATCTCCTTCAAGATCTGCCGGAGCTCCGCGCCGACATCATCGGGCGCCTCGACATGGAGCGCAGCCCGGAGCACCGGCATGGCTGCGTCGCGGGCCAGACCTGAGCGGACTGCCTCCAGCGTCTCGGCCAGCGGAGGAGCGGTGATGGGCAACTCTGGCAAAGCCTCCGTGGGCGAGGCGAAGAAGCCGGCGAGGACGGCGTGCAGCAACGCCTCCTTGCTGTCCACGTACGTGTACACCGATCCGGCAGACAGGCCTGCTGCGGTGGCCACATCGGCCATCCGGGTTCGTTGATAACCCACGCTGCCCAGCAACTGTCGACCCGCCTCGGTGATGTCGTGGAGCCGATCAGCCGGCCGTCCCCGTCGCATGGTCACAGTATTGACTGACTTGTTCATTCAGTCAATCCCTCAGTGGAGGTGTCCCCATGCGAATTGCCGAAGGGTGCTCAACATTCAGTTAATCGATGTCTCGACGGAGCGATTGGACAGGGAGAGATCGCAGGTGAGCATCCCTTTGGGCGCCGGGCGACACCCTCCTTGCTCAGCATTCAGTTACCCCATGGCCGGTACGACCTCTCGAAGCACGCGATAAGGACGTGAATCCGCAGGTCACCGCCGCTGCAGCTCCGCCACCTTGGCCAACCATGTCAGTTTTTGTGGGTTGCGGATGGCGTAGATCCGAGTGATCCGGCCGCCCTCGACTGCCAAACTGACCGCGGTGGCTTCGTCATCGATGTCGAACCGGGCGCCCGGCATCCCGTTGAGTCAAGCAGCGGTCGCCACGAGACCCGGAAGCTCCACGAAGCGTGCGAGGAACGCCGCCACCCTGTCGACGCTGCAGCTCAAGGCCAATTTCAGTCAACGCCGATGAGCCCTGAAATCGACCAGCGCTGCCTTTCAATCCCGAGGTGGCGAGATCGAGACTCGCACGGCCCACTGGCCCGCCCGGTCGGGATCGCCCGATGGGGCTGCATCACCGACGCGGATGCGGGCGCCGACCAGGGGCCGCAGCCACCGGGTCGTCGGGCCAGTGGTGGCGCGGATAGCGCGTCGCCATCTCCCGGCGGACCACCGCCCAGCTCCCGCCCCAGAAGCCCGGGAGGTCGCCGGTGATCTGGATCGGCCGCCCGGCGGGCGAGAGCACCTCGACCGTGACCGGGATCCGACCGTTGGCGATCGTCGGGTGCACAGCGGTGCCGTAGAGGTCTTGGGCGCGCACCGCGATCCGGGGATGCTCCGCGTCGTAGGCGACCGGGGCCCGCTTGCCGCTGACGAGGAGGACCGTGTTCGGCACGAGTCGGTCGAGGTCCACGACCAGGCCGCCGAGGCGTGCACGGATGACGCCGGCCATGTCGACGCGCTGGAGGTCCGCTCTGCCCGTCGCCCGCCCGAGGAGCGGGGTGAGCCACGCGTCAGCGTCGGCCGCCAGCGCATCGTCGGTGCACGCCGGCCATGCCTCACCGAACGCGGTCCGAGCCCACCCGACGCGCGCCTGGAGGATGCGCGCGGCCGTTGACCACCCGAGAGGCGCCAGGCCGGTCGAGACGGCGTGGGCGACGAGCACCGCGGTGGTCTCCGGCCCCGCCGGCGCGGCGGTCCGCACGGTGCCGAGGACGAGCGCGTCGAGGACACGCTCGGTCGTCGCCCGGAGGTCGTCGACCCCGTCGTCCCATGCAACCCGGACGACGGTGGCGATCCCCTCCCCGCCGATCGACTCGACGTCCTCCCGATCGAGCACCGCGGCGAGACGGATCCTGCCCTCGGCACCGGCTGCGCGGTCGGCTCCCTCGATTTCTGCCGCCACCAGCCACCCGGCCCCGGTCAGGGGGTCATGCTCGGGGAGCGTTGCGCCCGAGCCGTGGCGCAACCGGTAGCGGCCACCACCGCGGGCCTGCGCGATCCGGTCGGGGTAGGCGAGAGCGAGCAGTGGACCGGGTTCGGCCATCATGCTGCCTGCCGGCAGCTTGGAGCGTCGGAGCAGCTCGTCGGCACGGCGGCGCACCATTGCCACGGTCGCGCCGTCGACCTCCAGCGAGCCCGACCCGCCGCCGGTGAGCGCGGCGAGGCGCTCCGCGACGTCCGCGCTCACGGGGTAGTCCCGCCCACCCCTCCGGGCGATGTCCCGCTCCGAGAGCATGGCGGCGAGGAGCGCGGCCGCCCGGCGCTGGTCGGCAGGTGCCTCGATCACCATCCGGGCGAGTCTCGGGTGCAGTGGGAGCTCGAGCATCCGACGCCCGAGTTCGGTCGGGCGGCCGTCGGCGAGCGCGCCGAGCTCGGTCAACAGGGAGGTCGCCACCGCGAGAGCAGCGGGAGGCGGCGGGTCGATCCAGCGGAGCGCCTCGGCAGGCGCGCCCCAGGCGGCGAGCTCGAGCGCGAGGTCCGCGAGGTCCGCGCCGGCGATCTCGGGTTCGGGCCACGGCCGCCGCCCGAGGTGCTCGGATTCGGACCACAACCGGTAGGCGACACCGGGCGCGGTGCGACCGGCCCGACCGGCCCGTTGGTCAGCTGACGCCCGGGAGGTCGGAAATGTCCGCAACCGGCTGAGACCGCTGGCGGGGTCGAATGCCGGTCTCCGGGCCACGCCGCTGTCGATGACGACCGCCACGCCCTCCACGGTCACACTCGACTCCGCGATGTCGGTCGCCACGACGACCCGGCGACGGGCACCCGCGCGCAACGCCCGGTCCTGCCGTGCGGCCGGCAGCGTGCCGTGCAGCGGGAGAACGTCGACGTCACCCAGATCGCCGAACGAGCGGATCGCGGCTCCGATCTCCCCGGCCCCGGGGAGGAAGACGAGCACATCCCCGGGGTCATGCTCGAGCGCCTGCTGTACCGCGGCGGCGACAGCACGTTCCAGACGTGTGCCCGGTCGCCGGGGCATCCAACGCAGATCGATCGGGAACGACCGTCCCCGACTCGAGACGAATGGCGCCCGTCCGAGGAGGTCCGAGACCGCGCCCGAGTCGAGCGTCGCAGACATGACGAGGACGCGGAGCTCCGGCCGGAGGCCCTCACGGGCGTCGAGGGCGAGGGCCAGGCCGAGATCCGCCTGGAGGTGGCGCTCGTGGAACTCGTCGAAGATGACGAGCGCGACACCGTCGAGCGCGGGGTCTCGCTGCAGGCGTCGGGTGAGAATGCCGTCGGTGACGACCTCGATCCGGGTCGCCCTCGAGACCCGGCGTTCGTCACGCGTCGAGATGCCGACGGTCTCCCCGACACGCTCGCCGAGAAGTGCCGCCATCCGTGTGGCCGCCGCGCGGGCCGCAACCCGACGAGGTTCGAGGAGGAGCATCCGACCGCCACCCATCCACGACTCGCCCAACAGGCGGAGGGGAACGACCGTCGTCTTGCCGGCGCCCGGCTCAGCCTGGAGGACCACCGCGCCGACCTGGGCGAGCGCGTCGCGGAGCTCGTCGATGACCTCTTCGACCGGTAGGCCGGTCGCAGCGGGGTGGGGGACGGCGGCCACAGCCCAGGGTACGGCAGCTTCCTGCCGACAACTGTCGATCGTCCGGACGGTGACCCGGTGTGGCCATGGCTCGACGACGCGGCAGATCAGCGGTCGTTGCGACTCCGGCACCGCGACTCCGGCACCGCGACTCCGGCACCGCGGCTCACGCACCGCGGCTCCGGCACGCCCTAAGGTGCACCCGGGGCGCTCCGGTAGGTCGGGGAATGGCGACGCCCGCGAGCGAGGAGCGACGACCGGTCGGATGCCCAGCCCCCGATGGTTCACACGCCGACGGGCCCTCGGTCTCGGGCTCCTGGCGGGCGCGTCGGTCGCCGGAGCCGTTCTGGTCGGCGCGTATCACGCAGACGGCGTAACGGCGACCCCGGTGGCGGCGGCCCGTTGCCCGTGGGTGTCCCAGGCCCGGCAGGGAGTCGGCACGCCGGCGTCGCTGGCCGCCGAGGTCCTGGCCCGGATGTCGCTGGGCCAGAAGGCGTCGTTCGTCGTCCTGCGGACGGTGCCGCCCCTCGAGAACACCAACCTCGGGATCCCCTCGTTGTGCATCCCCTCCCTGACCCTCACCGACGGCCCGAACGGCATCGGCTACAACATGCGCGGCGTGACCCAGCTGCCGGCCGCCGTCGGGGTGGCCGCCACCTTCGATCCGTCGATGGCGCATGCCACCGGGACGGTGATGGGCCAGGAGGCACTGGCGAAGGGGATCGACGCCGCCCAGGGGCCCGAGCTGAACCTCGCCCGGGTGCCGGAGGCCGGCCGTATCTTCGAGGCGTTCGGTGAGGATCCGGTCCTGACCGGCGCCATGGGTGTCGCCGGGGTGGAGGGCATCCAGTCCACCGGGGCCATGGCGAACCTCAAGCACGTCACCGCGTACTCGCAGGAGACCGCCCGCCACATCCTCGACCAGCAGGTCACCGCCCGGGCCCTGACCGAGCTGTACAACCCGCCGTACATCGCGGCCGTGCAGCAGGCCCACGTGGCGTCCATCATGTGCTCGTACGGTTCGGTCAACGGCGTCAACGACTGCTCGGATCCGACGGTGTACGCCGACCTGGCATCGTGGGGGTTCACCGGCTTCGTCCGGTCCGATCTCTTCGCCGTGCCGATTCAGGACACCGCCTCGGCGTTCCGGGCCGGCATGGACGTCATCAAGCCCGCCTCGCCCGGCGCCCTGGTCCAACTGGTGCGAAGCGGTGCCATTCCGGTGGCCGATCTGGACCGATCGGTCACCGCCACGCTCACCACCATGTTCCGGTACCGGCTCATCGGTGCTCCCGTCCGGGGCAAGCCGTCGGCGAACGCCATCACCCCGGCGCACACCCGGGCGGCGACGACCGTCGCCGAGGCATCCATGGTGCTCCTGAAGGACACCGGCGCGGTGCTCCCCCTGGCGCACGGCACCAGGTCGATCGCCGTCCTCGGCGTCGGGGCGACCCACCCGATCACCTCGGGCGACGGCAGCTCGGAGGTGGTGGCGCCGTTCGTGTCGACGCCCCTCGCCGCCCTGCGATCGGCGCTCGGGCCCGCCACCACCATCCGGTACGCCCCGGGGGGGCTGCGCTCCATCCCGCTCCACAACATCACCACCGGCCAGACCATCTCCAAGCGCTACTTCGATACGGACGAGCCACGCCTGCACGGCGCCCGGACGGAGCCCGGCAAGAGCGACATCTCGGTCGTCCTGGCCCCCAACGTGACCGATGCGGTGGCCACCGCCACCACCCCCGGCACCGGCAAGGGCTGGGGCTCGTGGAGCGAGACGGTCACCCCTCGCTCGTCCGGCATCTACCGGATCGGCCTCCACGAGGTCGGGGACTCCTGGCTGACGATGAACGGTGCCCCGGTCCTAACCTCGGCCGGCCTCCACACGCCGACCTTGCTGTCCACCGCCGTATCCCTCCGCGGCGGCGGCCACTACACGTTCGCCATCCGCTGGTTCGCGGTCGCCGGAAACCCTGCCCCGGCGTTCGGCATCACCGACGAGACGGCGCTGTTCGACGCGGCCGTGGCCGCCGCCCGCCGGTCCTCGGTAGCGGTCGTCTTCACCGGGGAGCTGCAGCGGGAAGGTGCCGACCGCTCGCTGGCGCTGCCGGGCGACGCCGATCAACTGATCGCCGCCGTGGCCGCCGTCAACCCCCACACCGTGGTGGTCATCAACAGCGGCGGGGCGGTGTACATGCCGTGGCTGTCGAAGGTCGCCGGCGTCGTGGAGGCCTGGTACCCGGGCGAGGTGGACGGCACCGCGGTGGCCGCGGTCCTGACCGGTCGGGTCGACCCGTCGGGACGCCTGCCGATCACGTTCCCGGCCTCGCCCGCCGCCCAGCCGGCGTCCACGGTCGCCGAGTTTCCGGGGATCGACGCCCAGGTGAGCTTCGGCACCGACCTGGCGATCGGGTACCGGTGGTATCGGACCAACGGCGTCGCCCCGCTGTTCCCGTTCGGCTATGGACTCGACTACACCTCGTTCAAGCTCTCGAACGGGCAGATCGCTCCGTCGCCGGCGGGGGGCGACACCGTGGCGGTCGACGTGACCAACACGGGCTCCCGGTCCGGCGCCGATGTGGTCCAGGCCTACGTCGCATATCCGTCCGGGCTCGGCGAGCCCCCGGAGCAGCTCCGCGCCTTCGGGAAGGTCGTCGTGGCGCCCGGGGCCACCACCCGGGTGACACTCGTGCTTCCGCAATCGAGCTTCACCTCGGACGCCGAGGGGACACCCACCGTGGTGGCCGGCACCTACGTCGTCGGCGTCGGCGAGTCGTCGGCCGATCTGCCGATCCAGCTCCCCGTGGAGGTCTCGGCCCAGGCAGGCTGAGGTGGCGCTGACCGCGCTCGGGTCCCGGCTCGGGACGGGCCGACGTCCTGGTTCTGGTTCCGCCGACGGATCCCGCACGTCGGCCTTCCGCGGCGGCCGGTGTCACCCGCCCCGCCACCGCGTCACCTTGTAACGTCCGGGCATGGCAGACGGTTCGGGGGGCGGCGGGGCGGCGGACCTCGACCTCGCCGCCAGCCCCGCCACCCTCGGCGGTGCCGTCCGCCACGAGTTCGCCCGCATCCGTCGGCCGCCCTTCGAGACGTTCGTCACGGTCGGCGTGAACGGAGCCCTCATGAGCTCCGCCTGGTTCTTCCTCCCCACCTCCCTGAAGGATGCCGTCTTCACCCTGCACGGGTCCCTGGCCTTCGCCGTGGTGCTGGCGGCGTGGATGTACTCCGACGTCCCCGCCACCAACGTGCTGGGCCCCGACCCCGCCCGGGTGGCGGCGGCCATCGACGACCCGGTGGCGTTCCGACGGCTGCTCATCGCCAAGGACATCGTGCTCTGGTGCCTGGTCACCCCGGTGTGCCTGGTGGTGGCCCTGGTGAACGGGATCTTCTTCGCCCACGACCTGCTCTCCGCCCTCTATGCCACCGTCTGGATCGGGGTGGTTCCCTTCGGGGTGCTGGCGCTCTCGGGGCTGGTAGGGATCCGCTTCCCGTACCACCCGATCCCTCTCCGCTACCGCTGGGAGCACCGCCGCCCCCGGCGCCGGATGGTGGTCCGGTGGCTGGTGCTGGTGGTGACGCCCTACGGCGTGGTGCCCGCCCTCGGCGTCCTGGTGATGCTCCCGTCGCTGGTCCTGTGGGGGCTGACGTCGACCCACGGCCTGTCCCAGAAGCTGCCCGACCGCGACCTCGGCTGGGGCGTGGCCCTGGCCGGTGCGGTGGCCGCCCTGTGCACGTTCGGCGGCCACCGGGTGGCGTCGTGGTGGGCGGCCCGGCGACGCGACGCCCTCCTCGCCTACCTGTCCGATCCGACCCGGGGCTGACCCTCAGCTCCCCGGATCCGGACGCCGACCGCCGGGGTGTCCGGTGAATCGCCGGGCGATCGGAGCGAACCGGCGCTCGAGGCCCGCCACCAGGGCGGGGTCCCGGGTGATGAGGACCAGGCTCACGACGGCGACCGACAGGTAGAGCACGGGACCGTAGTGCGCCACCAGCAACAGTGGCAGCAGCAGCACCAGCACGGCGCCCCGTGCGATGTTCAGCCCGGCCCGGGAGCCGGGCCGCGGGGGGACCGGCGCCTCGGGATCCACCTGCGCCGCCCGGGCCAGGACCTGGTTCCCCTCGCGGCGCTGTCCCGAGGCCCGCAGGGCGACGCCCAGGTTGTTGAGGGCGGCGTGGTTGTCGGGCTCGATGGCCAGGGCCCGGCGGCTGGTGTCCACCGCCGCCGCCCAGTCCAAGGCGGAGAGGGCCACCAGGCTGGCGGCGACCCACGTCGAGGCCCGTTCGGGCGCCAGCCGGATCGCCTCGTGCACGGCGGCATCGGCCTCGCCGAGTGCCCCCACCAGCGGGAGCGCCTGCGCCAGTCCGATGTAGCCGTTAGCGTCGGTGGGGGCGAGGCGCACCGCCTCCCGGGCGGCGGCCACGGCGTCGCGCGAGACCTCCTCCTTGTCCGGCGGGCCGGACCGGGCCAGGGTGGACAGGGCGGTGGCCCGGAGCCGGAAGCCGAGGGCGGTGGAAGGGGCCAGCCGGATCGCCTCGGTGGCCATCTCGGCGGCCTCGCGGTGACTCCCGGCGCCGTAGAGGGCCCGCGACCACTCCCGGTAGGGCCGGGGGTCCAGTGGCGCGAGGGCCGAGGCGTCCCGGGCCCGGTCGGCGGCGTCCCCGAAGCGGCGGCGGCGGATCAGGTCGTCGGCCTCGGCCAACAGTGCGGTGAGCGGTTCACCGTCGTCGGTCACGTCCCCGCCCGGGCGCCGACCCGGCCCGCGGGGTGGAACCGGCCTGCCGGACCGACGACCCCGGTCGTTCCGTCCGCAGGGGCCACGTCGGGTTCGGGGGTCATCGCGCCTCATCGTAGGGCGGTGGAGCTACGGCGACGGCGGGCCGGTGGTCCCCCGGTCCGGCAGGGCGGGGGTCCCGCCCGGGGCCCCGATCGACGATGGACTGAACGGCGACCACGTCCCGTCGGCCACGTGGTTGCCGGCGTCCACGTCGAGGAGCACACCGGTGATGGAGGCGGCCTCGTCCGAGAGGAGGAAGGCGACCGCCGCGGCGACGTCCTCCGGCTCGGTGATCCGGCCGAGCAGCTGGTGGTTCCCCGCGCCTCTCCCGTCGTCGTCCTGCCAGATGGGTCTCGTCACCTCGGTGCGGGTGAGCCCGGGGCAGACGGCGTTGACCCGCACGCCGCGGGAGCCCAACTCGTGGGCCAGGGTTCGGGTGAGGGCGTCGAGGGCCGACTTGCCGGCGGCGTAGGCGGCCATCGACGGCGTGGTCTTCTTCGGCGAGCCGCTGGAGATGTTGACCACCGCTCCACCGGCGTCCGCCAGGCCGCCGGCCAGCGCCGCCTGGACGAGTGCCACCGCCGGCCAGGTGTTGAGCGCCAGGGTGCCCAGCAGCTCGCTCCGGCCCATCTCGAGGGCCGAGCCGATGTAGGAGGCGCCACCCACCGCGTTGACCAGGAGGTCGAGCCGGCCGAACCGGTCGAGGGCGGTCTCCACCAGCCGGGTCGGCACGTCCCCCTCGCCGGCGTCGCCCGGGCAGGCCACCACGGCCAGCCCCTCGGCCACCAGGGCGCGCTCGGTCGCCCGGAGCCGGTCTTCGGTGCGGGCGTTGATCACCACCGACGCCCCCTCCCGGGCCAGCCGTCGCGCCGCCGCGGTGCCGATGCCGGGATCGGTCGATGCGCCGGTGACGATGGCGACCTTCCCCCCGAACCGCCTTCCGAACGTCCGCTCGTCCACCGTGCCCCCTCCAGCGACCGGCGGCCGTCGGGCCGCCGGTCCCGAACC